>OMLO01000422.1_pt1 | contig 27184 bp, 16 predicted proteins | sample 1674811 | NCBI WGS metagenome assembly OMLO01 (sample SAMN06265003, study PRJEB25207) | coral metagenome | isolation source: Coral host | place: Mexico:La Bocana,Puerto Morelos, Mexico | collected 2008-11-13
ACGTGTGCTCTTCCGATCTGTTCAAAAAGACAGACATGTGGTTACTGCGGGGACAAAACATCCGCTGCAACCGTTTTAACGGGCTTGAGGCTTGAGATGGCTTAAACAAAAAACATGTATGAACATGTGTATATAAAAAAAACAGTATATTATACAGGTGTATTTATACGTATGTGCATATCTTTACATATATCGTAAATTGATGTAATATTGATATGTTGAACTTATATCAACTGCTTTCACAACGATTTCTGTAAACAACATCAACCGTATTGGACAAACAAATCATTTCCACTTCGTGCTTACTTTGGCATCTACCTTAACAGGGAGTACTTCCCTTTTAAGGTGCAAATGTGATGAAGCCTGAATTGGGGATTGCAAACAAGAAAGAGTTGAGGATGAAACAGCAATCAAGATTAGGGTTTGACCATTGGTGATTACTCCAGATTACAATTATTTTCAATCAAAGGCCAACAAATCTCAGCTGCCTACGCCAGACCCTGTTTTCGTGGCAACTTCTTTGACGAAATTCCAAAAACAACACAAAAGCGATGCCCGGGTGGTTTGGTGCTTTTTGGATCTTTAAATCAATCAAAACATATACCAGCTTCTTCAGTGACCTTTTGATTCCCCAAATGGAGGTCACTTAAGCCCCGAAAATCACTTATGGGTCCAAACGAGGTCACTTTGAAGAAGCTGGTAAATAAATACATCACAAATGATCAAATACTGCTTGCCTATCTAGATTCCGTTTTCTTACATGATCTCGTGATTCATCATCTGGGTAAACTAGAAGATTGCACCAAAGTGGACTTCCCTCAAATGAATTCCTGGATTAGCAACCATTGTTCCTCCACTTCAACGGTGAAAAATTGCCTGGCTTAAAATTATGGCTCTGGAATCTTTTGGGTATACTTTGGGTGTGGCCCACTCATAATAATAGTGTCCACCTCAGGTTTTTTAAAGTATCTTTGATAGGAGATTCCTATCAACTTTCACTTTCTTCTTGTATTGTGAGAAGGACGCACCCAAAGTATAGTGTTTGGTTGATTGGGTACTCACCCCTTTCTAATGCCTGGTTGCAGTAACCACGAAACCACCAAAACACAAAAAAAACAAACCTTTACTAGCCAAAGGACCTTTAAAGGGCATAACTATACCCCCATGTTAATATGACAGAGACAACCTTGGTAATTACATTAGTGTTGTTTGTTGTTCAGCTCAAAAAAGAAGCCTGTTACCTGCTGCCATATTTGGAAGCTCGCTGACCCCCGTGTTGACACCCAGTAGCTAACTCGAAGAATGTGCAAATGGCCGAGAGCAGCTCGACCTGCGAGATGAGGTCGTTGGGTTCCTACCCCCCCTTGAGGGACAGGAAGTCACCACCAGGATGACAACCCTCCATTTCTAGGCGACCCGGAATCCGTATATTTTATAGAAACCTCCATTTGTGACGATTGCAACCTTGGTATCCGGGGGGTTTTATCCGAAGAAATCAAAGTCGTCGCAAGAATTGGTCCACACCTTTCATGGACAAAAACATGTTGAGTTGATTTCTGGACAAGAAAATATACTGGTTGATGGTTTCACCGCAATTGAAAATATTAGTCAAAATAGGAATCTTCCCCAAATAGGGCTGAAAAAAATATTTGAAACCACAAACCAGAATATAGTTGCGGAGCCTCTTCATGTTGCCCAATCTTTTGGAAATTTCATGTGATTTACTTGGAAAAAAGGTGGCTTCAGAAATCACGTTTACTTTGCCAATGTGACCTAAGGGAAGAATGAACTTTTACACTTCTACCATATTCTACCCTCCCTGAAACTAACATAACTAACATAGCCCCCAAAAGTGGATGGTTGGAAGATGAAATGTCCTTTTGGCATGGCCTTTATTACAAGGGCAATCCATTAGTTTCAGGGAGTGCAATTTTTTCTCCAATCATTGGCCAACAGAATCCAGGCTTCCCAAAGCAAAACGAGACATTGAGAAGCTTGGATCATTGTCTAGTTGGTGGTTTCAACCCATCTGAAAAATATTAGTCAAAATGGGAATCTTCCCCAAACAGGGGTGAACATAAAAATCTTTGAAACCACCAGCTAGATGATTATGGGAAGAATGGGAGCGTCCAAATTACTTTATGATACTTTCTGTGATTCTCAAAGTCGTTCGGGCAGAACGAAGCCATGCTTTCTTGCTAAAACAATTCATTTCTGGAATGTGTACTGTAGTTCTGCCAATGTGAAAAACAAATATGAACTGTTACATCTCCGAATCTTTCAACATGTGATGTACATCATTCAGCCGTTCTTTTTTCGTTGTGACTTTCCAGTGCTATTAAATCAATAACTTAATAGAAGTACAGATTCAACAGGAGTTTTTGGAGTTGCGCGCAAGGTCTCAGTGATTTTATGTAATTTTGATGCATGCCCCAACACCCCAAGCCATCCCCAAATAAAACATCAATACAATTCCTGAGACAAAAGGTGACTCCCAAGCACAAATGTGTTGACAACCCTGGATCGAACAAATTTCCATTACATATCACTTGTGCAATTATGCAACCGGATTTAAACGGCCATCTGACATTAACAACCCAAATAATCCAAATATATACTCGGGTTTTCCCTGGCAATGGAAGGTAATCACACCGAAGGTCGTCGATGTATATCACTTCTGAGCGAACTTGTTTTGCCCCTTTCATGTTCATCCAAATGTTCAAGTACGCCCTGGAAAATTAAGATGGAACCTGAAAACCACCTGTTTGAAAAGGAAAATCATCTGAACCAAACCTTTTTTCTCCGGTTTCACGTTAATCTTCGGGGGTGTACCACAAAACACAACCAACATTATTTGACATGGTTTGCATGTGGCTGGTTGGGAGTCTCTTCGTGAACTTCATCCACCAATATCAGGGAAATGTCTGGCATGTCAGGTAGATGTAGGTAAATATATCATACCCTCCGGTAAACTAACATAGCAATGGAAATCCACCTTTTCTAACAGGGAATACATCTTCAAAGGGTCCATTTTTCATAGCTATGTTAGTTTACCAGAGTGTACATGAATGCTATGGGATTTGGTTGCCAAAAATATCAGAAAACCAAAAATGACATGGCAAAACAGTCGCCACGGCTCTTGGTCACAGATTTGTATGGCGAATTAAATCCTGAACAAAGGATTGTTAGCTTTATTATATAGATAGTAAATAAGTTGCAACCTAGAACTACAGTTCATCTAAATCTAGATCTAGCAAATTTCCCACAAAAGATAAGTATCAACCACAAACAACCTATGAATTGAGTGCCATATTTATGCCATATTTTGCGCATGCACCGAAAAAAGCTTCATCTCCAAACCAACACTGTAACACGCACCTCGGCGTGCACGGTGGACACACCAACAATATCCATGTTCCACCTTAGCAGAACAACGTCCGTTGTCACAAGAATTCCCTTTTGCAAAACATCCAGTCCTGACACTTTCACCTCAGAAAAGTTGATGTACAGACTCGAAAATTAAGAGGTATCTTAAAAACAAAAACAGTTTCACAAAAGGACATTAACGATTGTCTTCTATACTTGGATCTACTTGGTGATTTCAACCCGGTTTTTTCCAAACTTCAAACACAAATGAGTAAATCATCACCCAGTCTTACCATGAGCGGCCCAACTGATAGTGTTCTCGTTTTCGTCCACGCTGGCATGTCTCAAAGCGCCTGGATGAGAGCGGCATATGATGAATGTTTGCTGCTATTAACCATACCATCCATGGGACTGGCATAGTTACCTACATTTACCATAAACAAATCAACGAAATGTAGGTAGATATGCCATACATGGATGGTATGGGTTAGAGTATACCCTAAGATCAAGACATCCAAAATACCTTTTTTTTGTAGAAGCTGGATGCTTTGGTCATGGTTTTTGTGGTCCATTGTCGTCCATTCACATGTTTTCTCCAGGTTCGAAAAAACCGCTCCCTGTAGGCGGAGGACTCCGTTTCTATTCACGTTACGGTACCTTTAAAGGAGGTATCAACCACCAACATGAATGCAACAAAGTTCACCTGAAGTACAGTATATACTTTTTGAGCTTGGGGCAGGGTGCTACAACTGGTCCACAAAAAAGGTCGATCAAAAATATATATCAAAAGGCAAAGTACCTTGATTCAAGGGTGATTCCAGGGACCTTCAATAATGGGACCCCTTTATGGGAAGTTTCCCATACTATTCCCATACCACTCCCATAAGAATCCCCAAAGATATGGGAATAGTATGGGAAAGGTCCCTGAAAATATTCTTGATTGATAGTGATCATCAATAGCAATCTATAATCTATCACTAAAATACTCCCAAACTACCAATAGTGATTCCAACGTTGCCTGAAAAGAAGAAAACAAAACACTTCCCAACAAACTTCCCAGCAGTTGAGGTGCATCAAACTGCAGAGTACAAAAAATGCAGTTTCATCCTTGTAAGTTGGTGGTTGAACCACCCATCTGAAAAATATATTTTCCATATGCCTCGTAAAAATTGGATCATTTCCCAAGGTTTGGGGTTTAAATGACACACATTTGAAACCACCATTTAGCTTACAAATAGTGACATGATTCTCAAACTCCCATCGTATATTGATCAAAAAAGAGCTTACAATCTCACACCTGCAGTGAAATCATCCAAAAAAAGTTGAGAGCCGATCTTTTGCTTTCGAACCAATTAAACCATACACCACCCCCCAGTTTAAAAATTCACCCTTGAACGGTTACCATCCCAGGAGAGTAGTAGGGGTTAGTATATGGAAACGCATCAGTTTTCAAGAGCGAGCTGTTAAACTTCCGGGAAAATATCGTGTCGTTCCACAGCAATCTCCCGGCCCACATCGCACCAGCACTGTGGCAAGGAGAACCACTTCAAAGGCAACAGCGCAGACATCTCACCTGGCACGATGCAGCGATGCAGGGTCCCAACCTCCACTGAGCATCACTGAGCAATGTTCAAAACCCTTGAAGCTGACATTCCATTGTACTTGTTGGTGAATATGTAGGGTTTCTAAAATGGATTGAAACAATATAATCCGACAAAATATCTGCAGGTAATCGATAATGCCCAATTAAAACATATAACATAAAAAAAACATACATAAAGTGATGGGCCAACTGGTTTTGGTTTCTGTAACAAATGTAACAAATAAATCAAATAACATCAAATAACCACCAGTGAAGTAACTGGTGTTTGGTATTACCCCACTTCCGGTGGGAGCTACTTGATCTACACACGCGACTCCCACTTTCCGACTCACCTGTCTCTGCTCGCATGAGGCTCAACACCTCAAGGCGCTGGGCTTCATAGATTGGCTCCACTGAAAAAAAAAACACCCGAACTGAAACCAACCAAGGCCGAAGGCCTTGTCGACCTTAATCTTGGATATATCTACATATTATATATATACCTGGATATACAATATTGGTTGTATGGTTGCATTAGCTGATCATTTAACTAACTGAAACATGGTGATAGAGGGATTCAGAGTACGGCTATTGAAATAATATCTTTGAAGCTACCATTTGATTGTGATTCCTGCAGAATCACCACTATATTTGGGAACCAAACATGAGGGTATTCAAATGCTCGCGGAGGCATGCCCAGGGTGGATGCATGACATTCTATAATACCAACTTACAGTAACTTAATTTGGGCCAATGCCTAGCAAAGAGCTCAACATACCACATTTAGTTTTGAGATAGCCATACATACACTTCTCTACTTTGACTAGACATGTTTATCTAGCACACTTTCCAACAGACCTACAACCGTATCATGTCAAATACCAATCCACCACAAAGACAGCCTACAGTTTTAGGGATATATCAGAAATCCGTAACAATCAACAAACACTTTAAACAGGAAACACAGCCCCTCTTGAACCTTGTTTTCCACTACACCCCTGAAAATTAACATGTCCCTGAACCATTGTTTTTTCGAAATAGGAAATAACATTTAACTTCGAACCATTGTTTTTTCAGGGGACATGTTAGTAATTTGATGGTTGGACGTTAGATCACTTCAATGGCACTTACATCTATTCTAGGAAGTTAAATGTAATTCAAGTTTGATCTAACCCAAGAAAACTAACAATCTAACATGACAATGGAATAAGCCACCATGAATGAAGATGTATCTCCCGTTAAAAATGGTGATTTTCCAGCCAAACATTTTGATTTTTTCCTTGGGGTAACTTCAGGCACTTCCAACCATATCCTTTCCCAGGGTGGGACCCCCGTGCCATGCGTGCTAAGCTTGGAGTCATCTCCGGCCTGGCAACAACACAGGGCCGTTGTGTTTGGAAACGCTCGATGTGCTTGCTTAAATGGTTGGAACATGTTGGAAAGATGTAGACTCATTGTAGACAAAATATTTTTCAAATGGTGAACACTTATAACAAAAAATAAACGTTTATAAATAATCACATTAACAACAAATTGACAATTTCAAGAATGGTTGCTATGAGCAACAGAATGAACTGCACTACAATCTGGTTAAACCTAGGGATTCACTTATCTGGGCAAACGTCATGGGGATCACTATCTGATTGAATCACTAGAGTATGTATTCATATGGCTATGCTAGGTGGTGCTTCCGAAATATGATACGGTTTCTGTTTAACTTAGTATAGAGACGACCATATCATGTTTCCTATGTAGTAGGGTGTTATCGATAGTCTAGACTGAGCAATCAGGATTCACTTAAGGCAACGGCTGGTTGTTGGTTTACGTTTGTGTTTCGAATCCCTCATGTAAAGGGACTCCCACTCAGGTCAGTCCATGGTTGGTTCCTAAGTTCTGATCCAGAAGTAATAATCCGTTTCCCAGGAAATGCCTGGAACTGGCATAGAACGCTCATTGCTTTTTATAAGTTCTCCAACTTGATCTTCCCCACAATTCCAACACTTGCTGAACCATGGTTCTCTGCCGGTTCCCCACATACAATACTAAGTCGCACTTCGATATACCAATCATGCTCTCAATCATACTATTGAATCCCTATAATCAAACATAGTTCCTTCCCATGTGCATTCAAAGTACGTACTGTATTAGTAAATACGCTGAAATCATGGGGTAACCCCCCCGTTGTGTACAGTCTATCTGACAAAAAACCAACCCTCATCCATATCCAATAAAGAACAGAACCAGCATCTTTATCTTCTGCATTCGATATGTGGTTCTTACATCCACAATAAATAGTTCAACTTAAGCTAAAAACGGCAGTCATCTCGCAAATGATCAAAAACTGACCTGAGGGTCACGGCGTTGCCATCCTTGTCTTTGAAATTGTACCTTAGTCCAGTTGATCTTGGACACAACCTTTTACTCAGTAGATTTGCTTGTTTGATGCTTGCCAAAAAAAACACACGGTGACGTAATGGCTGGCGATTTAGCATTTACTATGGTAGAAAGTTACTACTCTCCCTGAAACTAACACAGCACCTGAAAATTGATGGTTGGAAAATGATCTTTCTTCATCAAACTTTGATGTGGCATTTTACCCCTTTAAGCTCCAAAATCGCTGAGCTTCATCAAATGTTCTGTGCACCAGATGGAGCGGCTCGTCAAATGTGGAGGTCTGGCAATCAATCTTGGCCGCAGGCGCTTTGTTTTCGCCTGGGGCTTTGGCTTTCGTTTTCCAGCAGTGTCATTTCTTTTCAGGTTTCTTCTCATGTGTTCAACGCCTCGTCTGATCTTTGCTGATGGAAATACTTCTTTGCACGCAGCATAGCCACTGTTTCACGTCGATCAAGCTGATCATAGAAAAGTGCCCCTCAGACATCTCTGGTCGGACATCCTTTGCAGATGTGGATATTGAGGCAATGTTCACTCTTTTCTCACGGTTGATTTTGGCACCGATGCACCAGACCTCAACTTTGGATGCGCGACAAGAAAGGCTCTGGCCATTCTTTATCGGTTGTCGACCCCTCAAGTTCGTTCTCAGCGATGTCCAAGCTCCAAACGGAGGTATCGTCGTCATTTGGTGAGGTATGTGTATACATAATGCTTTAAGAACTAGTCCGGTGACCGGTGACCGTGAGGAAAAGCAAATATTCCTGGGATAAATGCTTTGGCAACTGGGTTTGCTCTACTATGCAAAACGTAGTAGCAAACCCTGCTAAAGGTTGAGAAATTTTAGTGACTTACACTAAGAAACCCCACCAAATTGAAAGGGGCTGTTTGGATATAAGGGAAGATCAACCAAAGATTCGCCACGTCTACAGAGGGGTACTTTTGCGATTTGATTTATGACATAACTGGAGATGAGCCTTCCCAGCAACAGTGTGATGTTTTAGGGGATCCCAGACCCTAAACACAAACACCTCATGCGTAAAATTCCCTGCTTCTTACGGAAAATGAAACGAAGTTTACAACTTTGGTTCAAAGTTACAAATGGTTTACTCAAGTCCTAACACATCACAACTCCCCCCCAGGTTCTTCAGAGTGACCTTTTGGGGTGTGTTAAGTGACCTTTTCAAGGGTTAAGTGACCTCCATTTGGGTGATCAAAGGGTCACTTGGAAGAAGCTGGCCTCCAAAAAAATACAACTCACCTCATCCTGATGAGGCTTCAGGATTCGAGATCGATGTGGCCAGTTGAAACGAAACAAAACCGATTTTACATCATAAGTGTTTACGGATCAAGGCAGGCAATCATGACTCTAACTTAAAATCAAGGAACCAATCGATGCATTCGTTGAAAATACATGTAGTTATTCCTCCCTGGCCCAAATGAAGTAATTGATGATGTATGATGATGTAGGTAACCTCCAACGCAGCCTGATTGGCTAAGAAAGGGTTATCCTTATCCGCCACCGTGCCAAGAGACATTTGTTCAACGATCTCTTCACCCGCTTTTCGCTTAAATAAATCCTGGTTTTCAAATGACCCTGTTGATGTTCAGAAATCAGAAAACCTTCACCGAGGATGTATAAATCCCTATGAATGATGGGCAAAACCACAAACCTCAATTGGTTCGCAGCACTTCTGAAGCATCAACACTACCATGCTCAACCATAATTCTTGGGTAAGTGCATTCAACCCATGTTCTTACCCGTATATGTTATCAAAGCCGGTGCTGAAAAGAACAGTCCTTTCACGCTTTTTCAACGTCACATGGAACATCTTCTACAAAAAACACAGCCATGTACCGACAGCCTAAATCACGGCTGTCACAATCTGGGACCTTAAAGAAAGGGTCGTCATTAAGCCGCAGAACAAAAAAAACAAATGAATAGAGATGTATACAAAAAAATACATTTTGTCAACTTGTATCTTCATTGTCTTTGTGACCATATGCATTTTGCCTGAATCCTCTTGCACAGAGCCTACTGCATGAGTTCACCAAAATCATTTTGGAGTGGCCGAAAAATCAAAGAACATATGCATCTCTATCACTAATTTCAAACAGGCGCAACATAAATAATTATCAGGTATGTATTCCTGCAAATTCTGGAAGTTGCACCCTCCATGTAATGCCTATGACGGTGGTAGATGTGGTACAGTAGGGTAGCATTCGCTACAAAGACGACGCTCAAGGCTGCATGCCTCTGTTACTTACATTCGAGTTATCAAACCATCAAAACACAACTGGCTAAAAAAAAACCTTGAATATCTCTAGTACAAATAACATCCAACATGTTGAGACTTTCGAGCACATCTTTGTTTCAAATAGCTAATTATATCCTTATAGTTTTATTCTGAAAAAATACACGAAACATCTATAAACACATCTCAATTTCACATTCAAGAAAGAGCTACTCTTTTACTGCAGCACGCCTCATGCTCAAGAACGGGAGCATCGTACATTTGAAACCTTGTCTCGGCCAGCAACGTGGGGTTGCAAACATGCGTCCGGCAATCATTGTATGTGTTGGTTCGAGGATTGAAAACAATGTTACACCCTAGAAGTCCAAAGACCATTAAAAGAATAGGCTTTCACCAAAGACTATTGTTTTAGTAGGGAACTTTAATCATCCCAAATTGGGGACTATAATTTTAATAGTCTTGGACTTCCAGGGTTACACTGTTCCAAAAAAAGGATCCAACAAAAAAGGCACCATTTTGTAAAAAAATCCATGTGGATGCTCTTATTTTTTTTGTTGAATGCATTTTTCGCGACATGTCTTAAAAGTTCACCAAGAAAATACAGCTTACAGAGCAATAAATTGGAGGGATAGTTTTTGATGAAGGGTCTGGGGTACACACGAATTCTTTTTGTGGAAAGCTTTTTTCAAAGCAGTAATAGCAATCGTAAGAAGAGTGGATCACAAACGTGGCAAGGACATCTCTCAAAGTCCAATGGTTGATTCAGCAGCAGGTCTACACACCACCTAGTAACATTCACCATCTGGATTATTACATTGTTACTAGGGAATCCCTATAAACCTTCATTTTCCACTTGCATCCTAGGTCAAGTGTAGATGCAAGTGTTAAATCAATTGTTTCAAAACTCCAAAGAAATCCCTACAGCTGGCACCAAAAACGAAACATGAAACATCACAAAGGAATAACTATCATATAATTCAGTACCATCACATGGATGTCTTTCGTGCTGAAGTTGCAAATCCTCTAGTAATAACATGGTTGGTGGTTTCAACCCATCTGAAAAATATTAGTCAAAATGGGAATCTTCCCCAAATAGGGATGAAAATAAGAAATATTTGAAACCACCACCCAGAAACACAATACGTTTTCTTGGAACACGTAGCTCTCAAAATCATCAATTTCACTGCCCCAAAAGAGTGCCGGTGAACTTATTCAAAGACACTTTGTTTACCCTCTGGTGAACTAACCTGGCAATTGAAGGACGTCCCCATTTTCAATAGGAGATACATCTTCAAAAGGTCCACTTTCTGTTGGTTTATGGCAGTTTACTAGAGGATAATCCAAGAAAAAACACATGTTCTTTTAGATGTTCTTCTGAGTGCAAGCAACCCGTAGAGTCTTGCAGTTTCCTTGAACTTTCCTTGGTATAAACGGAGGAATTGGTGGAAAACGGTGAAAAACGCGCTATGTAGAGAGATGGGTCATCCCACCTTGAATGACAGGAATCCTTACAAGGAGTATATAGACTATAAATTCCTGCTTATTGGGTTGAAGACCATCCCCTAGCATAGAGATCAGTGGGACTTTAGACCCTTGCACATCCATTCAGATCTGTGTACCGAGACGAAACCAGGAACTCACATTTCGAGACAATATGTTGTTGCTAGTGAAACAAACTCTTCAAAAGCTCGAATTGAAGTTTCCCTGCAGTCCAACAAAAAGTGGTAGTCAATATCAGTGTTCAAAAAGAACCACAACATAAGAGGTTCAAAGATGACGTCCTTCTGGAAACTAAGATATCCGTTCCCAAAACACTCTTGAAGATGTTTCTCTTGTTTCCCAGGTGGGCTATCTTCCAAAGGTGTTCACCACGACTTCAAACCCTTTACGGCTGCGAATTTTCCTGTGGTGAATGGCTTTCCACATAGCTGTCAAGCTTCCAAACATATAATTTTGCATCCTGGCACCGTCGTCACGTTTGATGCGTGGCCAAAAGGAAGGCTCAGCAAATTCTCATTGAAACGGTCCCAGTATGTCCCAGTTTTACCTCTACTGATATGTAAATATAAAAAATATTAATAGAAACAATATACATTCTATACACGTCTTCATCATCCAAATGCCGGTTGATTTGAGACTTCAACCAAAGCATCAACACTATCTTACCCAAAGTGTAGATATTCTGCTGTCACTGGCTCTCGTTCATTATTGTCAATGCCCAATCTCAATGGAACAATTGTATAATATCAAACTTGTATCATAGTGACCCTAGGCCCTAGCCAACAGGGCGATCATGAAAAAAAAACTTACATTGTTGTGGTTCCACTAATCTTGACAAGAAAGGTGATCAAACTTCAATCAACTGATGGTTCGGCCCTGACCATAGGAATGGTATGGAAAAGGATGGGAACGGGTGCCTGCAGTTCCCAACCGCATTCTAAAAGGAAAGTGTTGGCTTCCATTCTCTATTTTGTTTTTCTTGGAGTCTTCTTTCCCTTCTCGGTTGGCAACTTGCTGTCATAAGAACACTAAGATGGTTTTGTGAGAGAGATGCTGGGGTTCCAAAAGATCTTAAGGTTTTCAGCAGAATCGTCTCCAGCCCATTCGCTGGCGCCAATTTGAACCAACCCCACCTTCACCCATCACCTTTGAACCAAATTTTCACATACGGCCGGTGGGCGTTTTCGGATCCAATGAAATAACTGGGAGTTATGGGGATAAATGGCCTAAAATAAATGGGTTTGCCTGGAAATATATAATCCTATACTTGTAGAATAAGGGGTTGCAACCCCATTTATAGCTGGTAGGGGGTCCACCTTGTACCATGATTAAAAACAAAAAATAGCACATACACCACGCACCCGTTTTTGAGTCTCGGAAAAACATCACTACTTGAGTTTCAAGCCTCCACTTTTCTCACAAGAAAGCCATTCGGAAAAACCTATATTTCGGGGGACGCCCATTGGTTGATATGGGAAGGGTGGATCTCTTTAATCCCATCCCTCCATCCCGACCTCATCTCGGCAGGGAAAAAATCCTCAGAAGTGGTACCCTTCTTGGACTCGAATCTTGTTTAGGATGTTTGATGTGACACTTTGGAAAGTTTTTGCTGTAAGATGATGTAATGTTGATGGACAAAAGGCAGCTAACCAGTTGATATTGATAATATCCAATGTTTAGCCATGTATTTTTCATCATTTTTCAAGGGTTGTTTAGCATTCCTTGAACAGATTTGCAGCTACAACACATATTGCAGGATGTCTTTTATGAACAGTACCAGGGCGGGATCCAAAGATCACTCCTTGAATGGCTTTGCATCTTCCTAAAAGGGCTTTTGGAGCCTCGATAAGTCGTGTCAAAACAGTGATACAGCATCCATCAGTATCCCTTGATCCTGTCTCTATTTAGCACTGATTGGAATTTGAAGGAATGAATGTATATCATCGGTATATCTTCGGTATATCATTGTTCCTCTTGAAGGTAATCATGTAATCTTGCACGTCCTTCATGTTAGCTACCAGGAAGTACTATCAAGTAGCTTGAGGTATCCTCAAAAATAACGCAGCGTAAAGCTTCCACAACAACTTACAAAACAAAACCTCTTTACGCGCACTTCCGTCAGGAAACTCTTCGACAAAGAGAAAGCTTCAAGTTCAGTTTCTGGACTTTTCGCGACTCTCTGACAAAATACTTCGTAAGAAAAACTGCTTCATCAACCCGAAAAAAATAGATTTAAAAAAACAGTCATTTCCGGGTGGATTCTTTTCCTATACTACCATCAAAAAAGGTGAGCCCGTTTTTTCTGCCCCCATTCTCTTCTCGGCCTCAAGGTTTGCCTCCCTTGAGTGTCCCCAGCCCTCGTGCCGCTGGGAGGTTCCAAGTTGATTTTAGGTCCTGAAAGCAGGAGGATTCCTTCCAACAATCACCTACCTGGTTCTTCCGTGTGACCTTTTTAGGATGGTTTTTTGTGACCCTTTTAAAAGGGTTAAGTGACGACCTCTTACTAAGGAATCAAAAGGTCACTTTGAAGAAACTGGTGCTGATTTTCCACCCTAAGAATCCTTCAAATGTCATGGATTGTCAAAACCACCTGTTTTGAGGCCCCATGGCTGTCATTAGGAAGGTCTGGTGTTTCAGTAGGGGGTGTCAAGATTGTCAAGGCAACAATCAGCTGATGATTTTCTAGTTGTTGGTTTCAACCCACTTGAAAACTAGTCAAAAGTAGATCATCTCCCCAGATGGGAGGTGAAAATTCAAAAAAATCTTTGCAGTTTCATGATCTGGATTCTGTAATTGGGTGAGTTTTCATGACCCAGCAAGTTGCATTATTGGTATGACTTTCGGAGAAAAACAAATTCATTCTAGGACCCCAGTGTAGTGACCCACCCTAAGCCCTTTTTTTTTGGGGGGGGGGTAGAGCCAAAAATGCGTGAGTGGATTTTATGGCTATATGTTGTGTGTTTGTTTCTCCAACATGTAGCCCAAAATCCATGCTCACACTGGCATTTTTGAGGCATCATGCCAAAGGCAGCGAGGATTGGACTTTGAACCCTTTTTTTTGGAGGATAGACCATGTCACCATGCCTCACAGGAAATATAGCAGTGACAAATATTAGTTTAGTAATTAGTAACTGATAGTTTGTAGTTTGGCTAAAAGCCTGCTGAAACAACGTCTAAGCTGCTTGTGGGAGTTTTGATCTACGTAACTTACAAATATGTCTGCGAAGAATAGAATCTAGTAGCTCCAAACAACTTCCCAACATGAACAATTCAAAACCTGTCTTTTACTGTCACCGTCAATTAAATCACAACTAGATGTTCTACTGCCTGCTGATTTTAAAAGGATTCATGAAAACATCATAATGGTGGCATATCTTCACGGAAATTTTAAGGGTACACCCTCCAATGCCCTGCCCAACATAAAACCTTATGAAGGGATTATTAACCACCTTTGCCCTTAGCTAGGCCTTATTATGGCGGCCTTGTTTCAGGCACCCTTAGATTCCCATGATGTCTGTTCATCACGGTTCACCCCTATAAAACTGGTACAAGTTGGGCCCCTACTAGTTATAAATGGGGGTTGTACATGTTATAACTATAGTTATAACTATAGTTATAACCCCTATAGATGGCCGAACATAAATGTGCAACTGGAGTCAAAAAAACTTATACTTATAGGAGTTTTTTTTTACCCCATGTAAAAAACTGGATCCAAAAGGGCCCACCTTTTTAGGATTTCATCTCTCGGTCTCCTGTGGCAGCCACCTTGGGTGCTGCTTTGATGGCCTTGGGAATGCACGCACATTGTAGGGCTTTTCTATCCGAACATAATATGATGGACATGACACAGCATGCCACAATCTATAGCAAAATAAATAGATATATATATATGTAAATGCACAGTAACAGAAAAAATCACATAGATTCCCCAACGCAAGCCTCCATGAATCAACAAGAGGTAGAAGCACGACAATATGTACAACCATATCTACAATGCAAGGGGTGGTATGTTCAAGAGTAGAGGCCGTAGGGGTGTAAAGTAAAGTCTGAGAATACGGCTTCTTGTAGAACAGCGACACGGGTTGCATGTTTGAAAATAAATGCCCATAATTGTTCCTACTAAACTAACTATCAATGTTTGAGGCAGCACGCAGTACGCCGTACATTCGAAGACCTCATCTTATCTGAGTATCAATTGGTAGAAGTATTGAACTGATTTTGGGACTTTTTTCAAAAGTATTGACTTCCCTACTTCTTTGGAGAGTCACTAATTTTGAGCCACATCCTCATGATCAAACAAGGACCATGCAAGATGGGCCCCCCGGCCCTACCAATCATAAGTGGAGATATAACGCCTATAAATGGCCTTAATTGGTAACACCCTACTTATAGGGGCTTTAATTCCAATTTTAACTGGTAGGGGCCCACTTTATCTTAGACGACCGTGGTCATTATATTACCAAACAATGCACTTTCATAAGGGAAATCCCTCAAAATGACCATGCATTTGCATTGTTTGATCCCCCAAAAAATTGGTAATGTAATGATCCCTGTTTGAGTTTGGTGTTTTTGGAAAACATGTCATGAACCACCTGTGACCAACAAACATCCACCTGTTTGACATGTCCGGACATTTGCGGACCATCGGATATCATCAAAAAACAAGTGGCCCAGTGGCTCTTTTCAGAAAGGGGTCATGTTGAAACAAAAGTCGACATGTAGTGGAAATATAACATAGGAAACTTAGGAAACCATATACCCTCGCCCTAGACATCCAAAAAATCCTTGTGAGGATCGGCGTTTTAACCCTCAAACATCAGGATGATGTTTGCATTTAGGGGTTCCAAGCATCTACTCACCAGGTATTTGGAGGACGTTGGATGTCTAGGAATATAAACCAGTGTGTTTGTGGATGCAAAGGCTAAAGGCAAGGGACACCCAACACAATCGAGATTTGTGTCTCAAGTCTAACGCAACCTAAAGCTCGCCTTCTTGTCATCCTTCTTCTTGCCATTCTTGGCCTTTTCCGACAAGCACGCCACAATTCAGAAAAAATACAGCAAATGAAACGCCCTTTCTTTGACATTCCCAGAAACAAATCGGACTAACATGCCATATTAATTTGTACAAATTCATTGGAAAATATAAGACAAGAATTGTAGAATAATCGATCTATATAATAAGTATATGTATATTTATTCCATATGTATATTTATTATATATTTTTTACATATAGATATATATATACAGTATATATAATCAGAGGCTACCCACCTTCCCATTCCGTAATTCTATCTGCAGACATGCATTTTGCTTGCTGAACTGCCCGCCAAGCGCCTCCACCTCCGCCATTATCGGCCAGGTTCACGGGGTGTTCCTTCCGACCACCCCCCTGGGCGCGTTTGGAAAGGTTGCAGATGGGAAGATGGCTCTAGACCTGATGCATGGATCCTAATTGAACATGGCAAATCTTCATCCAGTCATGTTGGTTTATCAGCTAGTGGTTACAGTCATTATAGCGGTTACAGTCATTTGTGGTGGTGAGTTGGTGGTTTGGATTCCTATTGGATTCCTGGGATCCCCTTATGAAAGGGATTGTTATGAAAGGGGGTATCCCGAAAATCCCAAACCATCACGCCGGACCACCAATTTACCATTAGTTGATAGGTCACGTTGTAAGATCTTCACACCTGAAAAACCCAGAGACATAGCATGATCTATACATACACATTTCCAATTTGCATGGGGATTTCTTGTGAATGGATGTCTAGGGGTTATGTTGCCAGGAGTATGGATGTTTTCATTCGAATAGATTTCTGATCCGAAGCTTTGGGCCCTTTGCTCGTCATTTAGGAGGAAAAATGGATATCCCAGTTATTCCGCTTCTCACGATACGCACCAGCTAGTACATGCAATAGTACCTCAAGTAATTACCCTCCAGTTGACATGGCAATGGCAAAAGTAACCATTTTGTTCCTTCAGGAAATAGCATCTACATTGGTGTGTTGGTTTAATTTATTTGAGAATACTGGGATGTCTCTAAGCAGGTTGCAAGTCTCGTAAATTGATCATAAACCAACTCACCGACTAGCTCCTAACTTCCCTGGACACCCTACTGTTGATGGCTCAAATCCGGCGAGAAAACCCGTTGGGGTTGATAGTTTATCAAACATCCCAGGAGATTTCTGAACCATCAACAGTATCATCCAGGTTATTTTTTGGCGGGATCATGAATGACTTGGATTTGCTTGTTTGGTGCTTGGAATAAATGGAAAAGATTCTCCCAACTTGGTGAAATAAACCAACTCACTGACACCCTACTGTTGATGCTTCAGAAATCCCTATCCCAAGCACCGAAAGGATGTAAAAAAACTATATGTAAAAACGCAGGATATGTTCCATAGCAACTGGTGCAGGATTTTTGAACCATCAACAGTAGTACCTCAACACCCTAGTACCCTCTGGTAAACTAACAGGTCGCAATGGAAAACCACACCATTTTTTAGTAGGAGATACATCGACTTCATTCATTTTGGATTTCCCAGCCAGCTATGTTTGTTTACCGGAGGATTTCCCTCATCATTTCAAATGAAACCATCTCACTCCATCCCATCACTCCCATCTCACTCTCCATGCCTCCAACTTCAAGGGGGTTGGAGCCACACAGCTGGAGCCCAGAAAATTCAACAGCCAAGATGTGAATTTCTCTGAGATTCCAACGAAAATTCTAAAGAGGAAACGAAACCATCCGGAAACCCAAAAAGTTATATGAAATATAGAAACTCCTGATTGTTTTCGTTTAGAGATGCAAAACAAACAAATGTTGTATATATAGTTCGGTCATGGGAAAGATCATTTTGGTGGCGGCTTCTAGAGAGCGTGTTTGGTGGGATTTTGCTGTATTCTACCTCGGTTTAGGTCCAGGTACGCTGAGGATTTCAAGCTGTGAAAGACAGGTGCGCCCATTTAGGACGTCTGTTGTACTTGGATGTCCCAGGAAGTTAGTAGAAGGTTAGTAAAAGGATAACCACTTACTAAATTACTAACCTTTTACTAACTTCCCGGTACATCCTAGTACAACATGTTTACCCCACTGCGCTTCATAAGACCGTCGATCTCTCTCGATAGGCCCTCATCTAATTCCGTCTTCCTTCCTGTCTGGAAATTTGGGAGGCGAAGCATGTTGTTTTGTGGAGGATTTTCAAAAATTCAGCCAGACCATATTCATTGATTCACTAGACTGAAACATGATATCTTAAAAGGTTCCTTCTTAAAATCAAAGATCAAATTAGACTCATGGTCAAATCACGATGGATTTTTGAAAACAACCTCACAATGAACTTGTCTCATCTTCAGATTATGATGCCAACGTTCTTCCAGAATGTCCCTGAAACTGGCAGACGTGACAAGTCTCTCGAGTTCGGAGAGAAGCATCCACGAATCCACAGATACATTGCAACATTTCAGCGATTACCCTCCCTGAAACTAACATTTTGCACCAGAAAATGGATGGTTCGAATACGATCGTTTCCTTTTTGGGGCCCGGCCCATTTTCAGGTGCGAACTGTTAGTTTCAGGGAGTGTAAACAAAAACAACTTGCCTGGCATTTTGGGGCCGTTTTGGGTCCGGAGTTAGTGGAATTCTCTTCCCACGAAATGCCCTCCCTGCATGTTTAGGGGGAATCATCCTCAGTCTGCTGGGAATCAATGACGGAATAATAAGTGATGATAAACATCTAGGGAAAATAAGTCTCCAAAAGTCAATGGATCTGCAATATGTCTTCCAATAAAAAACTGTTTGTAAATATCTGGTCAACTGCCTGACAATAAAACAAATCCAAAACAAATCTCAAAAACTCAAACTTCGAAAGGTTACAAAGAAAACTACTGAGTGCTAAGTGCGGGAACCACCAACAACAAAAATCAGCAAAGGAAGCCGCTACCATCATTAACAAAGGGTTGTTGATTTCTTTGTTGGATGTTGATATACTTGGCAATTAAATCGAGGTTACTTTTAGGGAAGGGTAAGAAATATAGAGAAACAAGTGTGCCCGCCCCACACAAAAGCCATACAAAAACTATGCCAGCAAAAAACCTTGAAACATGCTCTTGATTCCAACAAACCCATTGTGTTTGTCCTTTCCACCGTCAGCCCGCCACATGTGAAAAGACTTTTCATCGAAACCATTTTTGCCCCCTTCGTTGGCAACTTTGCAGTGGCTCATGGTGAAGGCCACTGAGCCAAGTGAAGGGTGTGCCGGTGTGCCATACAAACCGAAACAAGTCTGTGAACGGAATCTTGCTTTGTAACTCCAGGTCGTGGCCTTTTCCAAAAAAACAAATGAAGAAAAAGAGATGCTTGAAGATCAACTGTGCAAGACATTGGGCATGATTTTTTGTTGCAGATTGGAGATTTGCGGGATATCTCTTCCCAGCACTACTTTTCAAAGGTTTGAGATCATTGCCATGTACAGCATCTCTTACATCCAATAGGATTGGTGTTTGCAATGTTTTTTGTTGGTGTTGGAATCAAATCCTAGTTGGTGGTTGAACCACCCTTTGGAAACAATAATCGTCAAAGTTGATCAAAGTTTGGATTATGCCCCAAGTTAAAGTGTGAACATTCCAAATTCCAAACATCTTTGGTCAGCTTCACCACGGAATGAGAATCCTTCCATTGCTGAATGAAAAAAAACACGAATATTTCACCATTCCGTGTGTGAATCCAGGAAAAAAAAGGTACTTCCCCTACAACACTTTTCCGACCTTTTCAAGGGTGGGGTCCAACAAAAAAAGACTCTATAGGTAAAATGTACAAGTAAACAAGTAAATGTATCAAGCAATAAGTGTTTGGGCAGTGGGTGGGATTGATCATGTTCTTGGGGATATTGAATATTTACTCCCCTGAAAACTAACATGGAACCTAAAAATGATGGTTTTTAATAGGAATCGCCTCTTCCAGGGGCTCATTTTCAGGTTCCATGTTTGTTTTCGGGGGTGTAAGCCAGATTTGTGCCAACGGCTGAATTCTCCTTCAGGCCGTCAGGCTGGATCTCCGTTCGCGGCCATGATGCTGCGCCACTTGGATGTCCCGTTGGAAGTTAGGATCAATGGTTAGGAAATGGTGAGTAAATGGGTTATAACCTACTTATAAATGGGTATATTATATTGGAGGTATAACCCACTGATCCTAACCTTTTAGTAACTTCCTGGGACATCCAAGCGCAGCTTTCCTCTACAGAAAGTGACCCACTCGGCGAGTCCGTCGTCGTACCTGAAGAATGTATCGGGATGGTGTGAAGATCGCCAGTTCGTAGGGAGAAAATCCCATGACAGTGTTTGTTAAGTGATTTTTCTTGGCCCATGGTTAGTAGTTAGTAAGTCCTAGGGATCAGGTTAGTCTAGTTATAAATGGATTGAACCCCGCTTAGTGGGCTTATCCTGCAAGCAGCTGCCTTCTGGGGCATGGAACTTGTCTCACACTTCGATCATTTGAAGGAGCAGGTTGGTGACTGGATTGAAAAGTTCCCTCAAAGAAACTAACATATTTTTTCCTTGGAAAAAGATGGAAAAAAGTGGACAATCATCTTCAAAAGGGCCTTGAAAGGGGGCACTTTTTAGTTCCCTAGAGGGTGAAGTTGAAACATCATGGAAAATTGCCCATGAACATATCTATTCCTACATATTCCTACTATTTTCAGAGAGTAGGGTGGGTTTCACCCGTCCGAAATAATTCAACATAATTCAACGATTAAAACAATTTGGGATGATTTCCATTGAATTCCCGTCTCTACCTCTCGTTAGCATTCCCAGGCAAAACTTAGGCGAACCATGCGAAAGGTTGAGCACCTTTACTGAAGTTACATTTAAACAAAACACCAACTTTAAAAGGGGTTGGTGGGGTATAAGGGAACGATTGAATCAACGATTTGCCAAGCTATGTATGTAGAATTTACCTATATTTATAGTTGATATCTAGGTATATAAATATACCATTATGGATCCTATGGGGGTTGGATGTTTGATTCATCCACGTTTTCACCTTCAAAATGTTCCTATTGGAACTGTAGCAATTTCGTGGTTTTTAGAGGGTTCACCCAATTCAAGGTTAAGAGCCAGTCGAATAACAAGCTATTAGAAGAGTGACCCTCCTAACATACACTGAAGTAGGAATGGAAAATCTTCATCTAGTCTAGCAACTACAGTAACTACATCTTCAAATGGCATCATTTTTCCATTGCTATATTAGTTTTCAGCAATTGTCCAGCAATTGTAGTTGTTAGAGGTGCTGATGCTTTGTTTGATATTGATTCTACCAGATCTCAAGACAAAATGGTATCCACAAAAGTGACACATTGCAGTCATGATTTCAGCGGGTTTTTCCACGTGCGTGACTGATTTTAATCAAGATTTGGGAGTTTCTCTCTTTTGATATTATATCTACATATTAATAATTAATGTAATAATAATGTATATAATTTTTATATGTATATAAATATATATAATATATGTACAAGACGTACAAGATAGGTCTATCTTGTCTATATATCAGGATGTAAAAATACTTTTTGTATCTAGACACCCATGGAATTTGGTGAGGGATCATTCTGGAGCATCGACCTCGGTATACCCTCGCTCCCTTCGGAAGCCTTTTCGAGCTGCGTCACAGGCGGGACAGCAGCCTCAAAATGACACACCGTCAATGGTTGTTATTGAGGGATCATGGTGCTTAATAGGGCCGCGGCCTATTTCCTGGGGGATTGGGGATGGGGTGGCTTTGGGGGGGTGCCCTTAGATTCCCATGCAACAATGTAACAACAAGCAAAACAGACTCACCAACAAAAAAAACAGGCCACACTTTGAACAACCAAAGATGATGAAACATATTTAATCTAAATAACTCTCAAAGTCATCAATCATCAATAGTTTGGGAACGTTGATTCTTGTAAGCCTTTTTAGAAGGAGCACTAACCCTGAGAAGGAGTACCTGATATCCACCAATAGAAGTGCTGTGACCGACTCGTCATGGCCAAGGAGCCAAGGCCCAAGGACTACAAAGACTTGGCAGTTCGGAAGGTAACATCAAAATTGGTGTTTCTTCATATCCCATACCATCCATGGGACTGGCATATATACCTACATTAGTTGAATTTTACATGGTACATGTAGGTAACTATACCATATTATATGGATCCTGTGGGAAAACTCAACGCACATAGTTGATGAATCCTACCCTGCGTAAAAGATAGCCGCCGCACCCCCCCCATTTTGAGGCGTTTCTCTCAGCCGTTTCTCTTGACCTGGGGGGATTCGGATCAAAATGACTTCCCTCAACTTCCTCAAATTTCGGAGGTGCAAATTACACTCTGGTAAACTAACATCGCAATGGAATATGAGCCCTTTGAAGATGTATTTCCGATTGAAAACTGGGATATTCCAGCCAGCTATGTTAGTTTACCAGAGGGTAGTATTCAAGGACCTGGAATGACGGCCTCTACATGGCAATGCTTGACTTGACCTTTTTTTTTGGGTGATGGCGAAGTCAAGTGAAATGAACTCGAAAGGGTAAGTTGAGTGACCTCCAATGATTCAAGGATCAAGGTGGGTCAGGACTTGAATCACGGGGTATTTATGTATATATATATATAGATATGTACATATTTACATATATACATACTGTAAGTAAAAAGACATAATATGTCATTAATAAACCATTCTTCTGAACTCACCATTTCCTATCCAAGAAAGAGTAAAATAAAAGAAAGCGTGATTCTAGTAGTTTAACTTGTGTAAGAAACAGCTTCCCCAAAAACAAAAATACGCTTCCAAATCAGTGGGATGATCATCCTAAGTAAGTTTTTGCATCCCTGCCATCTATCGCTTCTATCCCTTCTACTTCCCAGAAAACTAACATGACAATGGAAAACCAACCATGAATCAAAATGTATCTCCTATCAAAAATGGTGACTTTCCAGCCATCGCCATGTTGTTTTTTTTGGGGGGGGATGCACACTCCCTGAAACTAACATCAAAAGCCCCTTAAAATGGATGGTTGTTTTAGATCTCATTTCCTCTTGGGTTTCGGCCTATTTTCAGGTGGGAACTGTTAGTTTCAGGGAGGGTATCCCACGGCGATCCCAAGGTCCCCCAGCGATCCCAAGGAGACCAACGCTGCTAAGTCGCCTCAGGTACCGAATGCAAAAAATCCGGGTCGATACCACTGGCAGTGAAAAGGGTTCGCATGTTGTCACCTATATCAACTATATTTATTGCAAGTTCAAATCTCTATATATATATATACATAAAAAAATGAAGACATGTATTTACATATATACATATGTATATGTGTATTGATAAATATTGAGCATATGAATGTATATACTTACGTGACGTACGTGTATATGTTGAATAAAGCCCAAACAACCATCCAGGGTCCCTTGTTGCTTTGTGGCTCAATTGGTGGTCACCTTCAAACATGGACGTGGATGGGATATTGTCATTGTGATGTTGTGCAATGGAACATTGGATCAATTCTTGGTAGCTAAGTTCCAACAACTGATCCACCAAAAAACCTGAATGGACCATAACCCGCCCTAAGGATCCAGGTATGTGCTAAGAAAGGCATTTCCCCTACAATCCTATGACGTGGGGATGGGATGTTTCGATCATCCACTCTAGGGAGGGGTTTGGATTCTTAGGGCTGCTTCTTTACCAAGAACAAAATTCCTGCGACATCTATGCCAAAGTGAGCCAGAATCATCCAATCAAATCCACCTGTCATGTGCAATGATTGGAGAAACTGCATTTTTTGCACCAAACATTTCTGGGACCTAAAATGGAGGTACTCACCTATATAAGCTGTATGTAAGGCTTATGTAAGGGGAAACCTACCCTCAAAAATAGCCTTATAAGGTTCAGTACCTCCATTTTAGGTACCTGAAACTCTTGGTGTTTTTTTTGTTGGCTCTGAAATGAGTGATGAAAATGATTCAGGTTGTGCTGTATGTTCAGGAGAATTGGCAAACAAACATCTTGAAACCCTTCATTGACTCATACTACAATATAATCACATACCCCAACTAAGTGGGTTCGACCAGCCTATACCTACAAATGTCTGAAACTGCGGGACCGCTGTTACGATCACAAACAGATAGGAACAACCGCGTAATTTATCCGCGATCTGGTTTAAGTGTGTGAATTGGTGGTCAATACCATGTGTTTCTGCACTGTTGGACCTTAACATTTCTTTCATTCCCAAAAATGCCGCTTCTTGGATCCTTCAAAACTCTGGTACTGGAAAAAACGTCCAAACAATCCAGTTCAATCAGTCAGCTATTGACATCCATATAAATGCTAGATCAGTTCCAAGAAAATCATGTTTTTTACCCTCCCTGAAACTAAGATAGCCCCCTGAACATAAGCCTTCCCAAAAGGAATGTACTGTCCCAACGACTGATTGTCACGGTCTATGTTGGTTTCAAGGAGGGTAGTATTCAAAATCATTGATTCCAAAACGGCTATAAGGCTACAAGCATATTTTGGTGCTGGGGAAGATGAGCTTAACTTCTTGAAAAAACAATCGAGTTGGAGGAAACTAATTTTGGGACGTACCACGATTCTTGGAGGAACTGAACATAATGTGCCTCCAGTTAATTCGTAGCAACTATGGAAATACCGTTCCGTTGTAGTTTTTGGAGGTGCCCATGTTCACCCTCAACCATGTTTCTGGGAAAAAAGAGCGTGTGCCTTGCCCAAGGTCCATCATGTTTAGATTTTTTACTGGAAAAAATCAATAAATCCATACTTGGACGTTCCCCCGGAACTTAGGATCAATGGTTAGTATCAGTGGCTTATAACCCTAAGGAATATCCGATTTATGAGTAGGTTATAACAACCCATTGATCCTAATCATTTACTAACTTCCTGGGTCCCACATCTGGTCGTATCTCAGATATCTAACCTCCCTTGTTGCCCAGCTCGCCAAGTTGCACGGGTGTTGTCACCATGGCTTTTCCCAACAGGGCTAAACAGTGACCAGCCTGGAGCGTATACAACGGCCAACGGCCCCTACAGTTGGATGACAACCACATAGGAAATGGTTGGAAATCACCACTTCCATCCATTTTAAACTGGTTGGGCCTTGGGGTTCCAGGTGATAGTGACCTATGAATAGGTCGACTTGTGACTGTGATCATAATGGATGAAATGACCACGAAATGACTAATTAGTAATTCCGGGAGCACCAGTTTAACGGTGCAAACATTTTTCAGATTCCATCTCCGCATTTTATGTTTTCAATTGGCGGTCGAAGAATCAACTGTGAAAAGTTCCTCAACTGATATCCGTCCGAACTCCGCCCGTGACATCTCGTCCAGAAACCTCAACTACCTGGTGGTTGAACCAACCCATTTGGGAAAATAAACTGGTCTAATTGGATCATTTCCCAAAGGTTTGGGGTGAAAATTTAAAAAAAAGGTTTGAAACTTACCAAAGGATCAAAGGTATGGTGGTTTTTTGTACATTTGGGAAGGGGTGGTGGAACCAACGTAATTGGATCATTTCGCAGGCGTATTGGTACCAGTACATTTTGGGAAGGTTTGAAACCACCACCTAGTCATCCACACGGCCTCGGTCATCAAGTGCCCAGCATCACTCCTTAGGTTGTGGCACGGCAACCCCCGGCGCAAAGTGGAGGTCATTTGTTGCATGAAGAGAAAATGCCAGGTGAAACTCAGAATGGACTAAACATATGGGTGTTTCCTTAAATGATGGTACCCCCAGAACACCCCAAAATGATCAGTTTTAGTAGGACAACCAATAGTTATTGGGTACCACTATTTAAGGAAAACCCCATATAAGCCCTGGATGTCAAGTCAACCACCATTAAAAAAATGGTGGTTCCTTTTGGATGATGATCAAAACGCCTACTAAAAAAAGTTGTGGTTCGGAAACCAACCTATGTAGAATGGTGGTTGGACTTCCAGGGTAAGGCAAAGTTCCTTTTATTAGGATTTCCTGCGTGTTTGCCCAAAAACAGGTAGGGAATGGCGGCTAGGATGTTAGACATTGCGTTTCATAGGCCAAGCAACATTTTTTGGATGCAAAAAGAAAACCTGTTCTCTATCCTGCCCGTGCAACCTGAACATCAACTGGCAAAGGCAAAATCTATGAACATATCATCTATCAAGATACCAACCCATTTGTCAATTCCGCGGCGTTTAGTTAACTAGGTTTCAACCACTTTCTGTCCCAAATCCGATAGATGGCGGGAAGGGACTGTCCCAGGCCGAACCAAAGCCTTCTTCGTTGAAGGTGGGTGCATACGAAGTTGCCGGTGCATTGACGCACAAAGGTCTGTATAGCTTCATCACAACACCTACCTTCCAAGCCCCCAAATCTTCATTGTCTTCCTCCATAGTATCAGACCAACGCTTGCTTTGTACACCAATGCACGCAAACGCTGCAAGTGCTGGAGATTGTTCATGGCATCAGTGAGCTGCTTATGGGCATTATGGGCAGCTGGCTTGCTTGCACAGAGATGTTGCCTTGAAGCAGTATCAGCGGTGTCATCATCAGGTTTGGGGCGGTATTGCCGGTCACCTTGGCAATGCGCCAAGGTCAACTGCTGCGAATGACTGAGGCGTAGGATGTAGGGAAGAAGCGGCAATGGATGTTTCAATGGAAGGTAGAAAACATGGTAATCGTACCTCCCCCGAAACATCTTGGCTCTTGGTTCCAGGAAGGTACTGCAGTTCACAGTATTGCCTTCTTAGCACCTTGTCATGTCAGGAGCACGCATCAAGGTGACATCGGTGACTTCAAAATCACACACACACAATATATATATATATATATTACACATATATACATGTATATTTAAAGCCCAAACTCTCCATGTAGGGAATATTTACCTACATTTGGCTTAAATCTATGGTAAATGTAGGTAAATAATTATTCCATACATGGAGAATTTGTGTATGTATATCAGTAAATGATGACGCTATGTGAAAAACAAAATCAGAAAGAGTTCTTTTTGGGGGTAACGGGTAACATATTATGTATCATACCTGGACCTTCCATGTGGTAGAAATTC
>OMLO01000424.1_pt1 | contig 27078 bp, 23 predicted proteins | sample 1674811 | NCBI WGS metagenome assembly OMLO01 (sample SAMN06265003, study PRJEB25207) | coral metagenome | isolation source: Coral host | place: Mexico:La Bocana,Puerto Morelos, Mexico | collected 2008-11-13
TCACACAGAGACCAATGATAATTATTGCAAACTTAAAAAAAAAGCATCCGCGTTAAGGCCTCTAGGCCTCTTGTTTATGTTTTAAAATGGCTTACATTGGAAAGATGCGACGTTCATCATAGTACCACTTTTTCAACTGTAGATGTGTGTGAAGCCCCAAAGGTTATGTTTTTTAGCCATTTTGGCCAGAAAGTGTGTATTGCCATTTTGGTCTCAAATAAGGTACCATTTTGTACTGTAGTCTTTTATTGGCTAGTGTGTTTTTTAGACAAAGCTTCTTTTTCATCATTACCAATCATCATCATCAGCAAAAGCCCTTCACAATGCCTTAACATTGGTCTGAACGAGGGAACTAATTATAAGTCAGGTCCGAGACTGTCAGTTCTTTGATAGGGTGTCAAAATTTTTGGTCAGGTCATAATAGAGTAGAGTAAGTCACAGACGTAATTAGTCTAGATAGGGTAATGGTTTTGGGAAGCAGGCTGCACCCCACCCAGCCATTTTTTTTTTTCCCCCCCCCCCCCCCCATGTGGGAACAGTAGTACATACAATATAGCTTTGAAGGGGTTTTTTGATTTACCTGATCTAGTTATGATCCCTCCCTCCTAGGTACACAGTTAGGAGTTTGTAACTGCTCGCAACAGCTACTGTATAATTATTTGAAGTGATAAATGAAATTACTGGTAATGATAAGTTTGACTTCCCAGGAGCTACCACCTGCAAGAACAATAGCAAAGTGCTTTTTCCAGAATACGAACTAGTGATTGAGACTGAACCAGATGACAGTGCTGTTTGTGATAAGAGCGAAAAGGAGATATTAGATGAATACAAACAGTTTGTGAAAACCAAGGAGCTTCTTGGTGACTCAGATAATGATAAAGAACTAGAATCTCTGGCTACACTTGGAAAGGAAGCTTTACTTGCTGACAAACAGTTTAGAAAGTTCAAGAAGAGAGTTGCAAGAGAACCAAAACAGGTTTGTCTCTTAGAAGGCCGATGAAAAGAGAACAAAAAACCTTCCCCACCCTGTAGGGGTTTCATCACTTTTTGTATCAGTAAGGCAACTGGTTTTAACAGGTGGGCAGGCTTTTAGCCAGATAGGTGTTCAGGTGTCCTGTTGACAGCCACTTTCTAAAGAAAATTGTTCGTATGTTGTCTTGAAAAAAAATTGCTGATTTGAGCAGGTGCTATAGCACATTTTAGACTGCCACATTTCAAATTCTGGCTAAAAGCCTGCAGGGGGTTAAAAATATTTTGAACTGAACTTCTTGTTAAGAAAAAGTATGCTTGAGATGTTCAAATCGTCCTGCTCATAGCTGTTCAATGTGCACAGTGCCAGGCTCTTATTGAAACTACTGAGCCTGTAGGGGAACCTCGTTTGCAATAATCAACTGAACTAAATAGTATTAAATTAGAAAACCTTTATTGCTCAGCAACTTTGCAGTTTCATACATCAATACCAACCTCAGCTCAGCATCAAATGAAGCAAGCTAATCAAAAGATGTTGTTAATAACTAGGATTTTTGCTAGCAATTATTAAAAAAGGTTGAATCCAATTTGGACATGTACAAGTCATATTATACATGTACATGCATTCTATATATGTTTAAAAGTAATATTTATAAAGAAAGAAGTAATAATGTAAAAAAAATGTTGAATGTCCATTGGTTGTTTTATCAGGTTTTGCGCTATCACCAAAATGGCGAGCCCCTGTGGGTTTCTGACGAAGGTAAACCTAGTGATGGAGATATTCCAAAATGTGAATGCGGATCTGATAGGGTGTTTGAATTTCAGGTAATTACATTAATACAAATACGAACTTGTCCCAAAATTGCATATGTGTAAGCATCAAGATCAATACTACCATAATTAAATTACTGTGTGGTAAAGAGTTGGCCAGCTTTGAACGCTGATAAGACATCGAGGGGGAGCCTCCTGAGTTAGATGCAGGTTTCTGTACCATGAAGGGACTGGGAGTATTTCTACGCCCCCCACCCATCCTAGTCCATCACATGGTCACACCAAGCATTAAGTTCACCAGTACCCATTTCACCACCTGGGTGGAGAGAGGCACTGTGAGAGTTAGGTGTCATGCTCAGGAACACTAATAATTAATATAACTTTTCATTCCTTAGGTTATGCCGCAGCTGCTCAACCACTTACAAGTGGACAGTATTGAGGAGAGTGTGGACTGGGGCACATTAGCTGTCTACACTTGCTCACAAAGTTGCGGTGATGGCACTTCATATCTGACAGAGTTTCTATGGAAACAAAATTTTGCTGACACAGGGATACCAACTTCTCCCTTTGAGACCTGATACTTATGCATGTCAAATTGAATTTACTATGGTAATGATATTTGGTGTACATACATTCTAGCTCTAACTACTTAATTTATTAATTTCCTCATTCTCATTAGCCTGTGATCACAGATTAATTCCGGCTATGGTCTGACACAAGGGTTCTTGTGTCAAGTGCCTGCATTCACAGGCTACATTTTTACATCTTATACATGTATTGAAATGAAGACCAGTACAGTCAAGGGAATTTCTCACTCAGATCTGAAGTTACAACAGTACAACACTAGTGGCATCAACTGCCAAAAACTAGCTTACATGAATTTCACTCATCCAATACAGAGACAGAGACTAATGAAAATGCTTGCACCACAATGAAAAGAAAATCGAAATATGGAATCAGCTCTTTCTAGTTGAGAGTTCTGAAACATCCCCTGACCATTAAAATGATAAAGTCTCAAGTCCAATGCATAATTTAAATCGCACTGTTACCATGATAACAATTTACAAGTTAAATGATTTTTTACTAGCAGTGTATAAGCTACTAACAAGTAGTCATGTTCTGGTCATCTCTCTGTCACGCGTCACTACGGTCTCGGATTGACGGTCTAGTGACAATTGTCTGCGCATGCTCCCACTAAACCAATCAGAGCAGATCGGGGTGTGGATGTTGAAATTTCACCAACTGAAAAAATATTTAATGGCAAATGAGGTTGGCAACACTGCAAAACCTGTTCAAGCTTTAGTTCAAGATTAACTTGGCAGATTGGATTGTCTGTGGTATGTCTATGCTTTCATCAGTTATATTTCTTCAAGAAAGGAAAGTATCAGGGTTTTGAAACAAATTTAGGCAAGTTTGGAGCGGAGAAAGAAGAAGGCAAGAAATCTCATTAAATATCTCCATACATGCCCACTGCAAATGAAGTGTTTTGCTACATGAGCTGCAGAGTAATAATAGCGATTAGCGAGGGAACTAGTTAAAAATGATGAGCATGTGCAGACAATTGTCCCTGGATTCTCTCTCTCTGTGAGGGTAGAGTTAAGTGAGAGAGAGAGGGTCAAAACTGGACTAAGTAAGTCTATAACTGAAGAATTATTTTGGTTATGAATTAGAATAATTTGGACACTCCTGTTGGCTGGTAACTACGATCAGGTGGCAGGAAAAAGTAATACTCTTCCTGAAAAGAACAATCAATAATCATATCAGCAATATGAACCTGCTCAGAATGAATTTACTGAGTGACAAAAGGCAAAGGATGCTTGTCGTATTATTATATTATAAGGTCTAAACCTTCTAGGATTCTGTGACTTCATGTTACTGAATGATTACAAGTATAGCAATTAAATGAGTGCTTTTACAGTCATGCATCAAATTATATGATTGTGAAAATACTGGAGTACTTACTGGGTCTAAACTGTACAACTCTTTCAAAATATTCCGGTGGGAGAAAACCTTGTTCATTTCCAGGACAGAGAATCACGTTGTTGGATGATCTGTAAAACTTGAAGCCATCTGAGAGGAAAGAAAAGCCACAGAATAGATCAAGACATTTAGTTATAGCAGCTATCTTGTTACTACATATAAATACTACATCATCACGTCACCCCATCCAGAGCAATGAAAAAAGAAAAGAAAAACTACTGTGATGCTGCAAGAGCCACTGTACTTAATTATAAAGCAATGGCATAAATTCTAAAAACTTATAATAACCAAGTTTTGTTGGCATGGTGACATGTCAGGCAGCCTGAACACAAAAAGAAGTACATTTTATTTGATAAAAATGCTGTAGTACTGTTATCAGATATCTGTAAATAATCAAAATGAAAACTATACTAAAGTCTTGAAAAAAATTCACCTTTAAAGTTGCTTACCACTAAGGGCCTTTTTGAGATTAATAAACACCACGACTTCACAGCTTGATCGCATTCCTGGTGTTGAGAAAAAAAGGAAGCATCTGCATCTCAAAGCTCAGGGTGACCTGCAATAGACTTCTAACAAATTGATTCCCATCCAGAGGATGGTACCTTCATTTCTGTATATCATCAGTCACTTTGTGCTTTTGAAACTGAGCATGCAACATACAAAGAAAGTCAGGGTCCTATCCCGGGGCCGGGGTAGTCCGACCCATACATAAACTATTTGGGTATGCACCACCGTAAAGGGTATGGTTTTCAGGCAGTTAAGTCTGGGATAGGATATAGAAATCAAACAGTTTTGGCTTAGAAAAGGCTATAATTTAGTGGAAGACATGGCCAGTGTATATTAAATAATTTAGTCTACCACAGGGTTCTTTACCCGGGATTGTATGATAGAAATTGAAACTTGGAAGTGACTTTGTAAAAGATAAAATTATTGGACAGTGTATGTCGGACTACAATAGTGATAACGTTCCTATAAATGGAAAATAGCTAGTCTAGTATAGGGTTGCAAAATCAAGTTGATCAATGATGGCCTAGTATAGGGTATATTTATGGGTTTCAGTGTCCCAGCAGCACACCAGTGGTTTTATAGCCTAGGACAGCCTGGTTGGTCAGGTTAGTTCAGGTTTCCTTCCTTCACTTGTACAAAGGGCAAGAAAAGTTTCATCAGAAAATTTTATGAGAAAATTCCATTTAAAGAAGTATTGTGATGGAGAAAATTATTAACTTTTTAAGGCAATTGAGAATGACTTTTGAGGCTACAGGTGGAGTACATTACATTTGCAGAAAATTGTTAATTGTTTGCATAATTTCCGTTTTAAAATAAAAAATTCTAGACTGACCACTGATGACACCTTCTTCTCCAGGCTCTCCGGGTGCAAAATGGATGTGATTTCTGCTCATTCGTGACAAGCCCTGCACAGACAAAAACCACTGATTATGCAATGAGGATAGTATTCACAGCGTGCATATGAATATCAGTGATGGTACTCAACTTGGTCTGAACTTTCAATAATTATTGTAATTAAAAATAACCTAAATGGAGAACATACTTGGGTTCTTATTGGTTCCCAACAATCACGATAAGTGCCATGCACGACTGTGGGTGCTTCACAATGGTCTGTAATGGGTTCCAACTCAAGATCATCTACCTATCGGGTACATGTGCATCCAGTACAATGTGAATATGTACGGCAGTAATGTATTATCAAAAGCAATATGATATTATCTATAGCAATAAATATAATAAATTAGCCAGGTTAATCAGGGTGCTATGTAGAACTGGAAAAATTGTTAACCAGCCTGAGTTAGAACTTATATGGCTGTCTTTTTCCATACTCCAGACTTTGGAATTTTCATTTGGAGTTGAATGGGGTGGTCTTGAATTTCAACTGAGAGATATATAAAGTATACAGTTGCAAAAGGACGCATCATCACACACATCAGTTGTGAATCAAAGGGCATACTCAACAAAAATCCTTTTGCACACCCCTTACACTAATGATGTAAATGCATGGTACCTGTCCAAGGACCTTGTACATACCAAATTATTCATGACTGTTGAAAACCTTTACACATAGTGAGGTCCTACAGCCACAACCTTTTTCACTTTTTCACTTGACTCTGAAGATGATTTCTTCTCAGGTTGTCAAAATGCAAGTCACTATTCGATATGTTCAGAACCACCCTTGTCAAGATTATCACACCAGATAAACTATTATGTATGCATCTAATACATGTAGTTAACTAAACTATCTGGTAGTTAAATAAATATATTAAGTATTCTTAGTTCCTTGCCCCCAGGTGGGGGATAGGGCCAGGTTTTTTTTTTTTTTTTTGGGGGATAGGGCCGGAAATATTAAGTATATCTGTTATCAAATCTTCAGCACTCACATTTGCAGGTAACACAAAAATCAATTACTTGTATAATGTAAATATACTGACCTCCAAGGTGTGTCCTTGATTGGCTCTGATTTGAAGCCTGTCTGTTGCTGGATCATTTCTCAGAGCAAAGCGTTTCTTATCATTATCAGCTACAACTTTTTTGACATCATCCTCTGAATATCTTTGGAACTGTCGTAGTTTTAAAAGATCATCCACAAAAATGAAACCTACAAAAAGAGCAAACTACGTACATATTTTGAAATGTACTCATTGAAATGTAAGATTCCATAATATGAATCCCTGTGTACATTCCTTATAATTTGTCAATATTGCATAATGACATGTACAAGTTACCTTTTAAGAGAAATAACATATTCAAGGTTTGTAAACTGATCTTGACGGAAACAATAAAATTAATATAAAATTATCATAAAATAAATTTATTCATTTATTTTAACCATCACAATACAGGTGTAGGTTAACTGAATTAGTAGCTATGTGAAGACAGGAGGTCTGAAATTAACAAGTCCTACTTCTTAGCTTTTTTCCTTTCTTTTTAAGTTCTACCTTGCGTCATTTGTAGTCCTTCTTTAGCTGCACCATGTCGTAGAATGTAAGAAAGAGCTTTGGACAGTTGAATATTGTGATTCCTCTGCAAGATAATTCACGACATGGTGTAATGTGATTTACAAACAACTCGCCCTCATTGGCTGCCTGGTTTTGTAATAGGTGTGGCCTCACCCTACCCAGCCCACAACAACTTGTCCCATCACGGGAGGGGAACCGCCAAAGAGCCCAAATATGTACAATTCGTCAGCCACCCACGGGGAGGCTCCACCTCAGGGTCCAACCCCTTACCCTTTTATAGACCATTTTTTTTTCAGAAAAGGCACCCTAAATCCCTACCCTTTTATATACCTGAAGCCTGAAAAAGGTACCCCTTTCAGGCAGAGCCTCCCCTTATAGGCAATTATAGGGAGCACCACCTCGGGGTCAGCCACGTCCTAGTTTGCAGTCGCACACATAATACACCTAAACCGGTTCCCTGAAAATTGCAAGCTAAAACATGTATTTAAAGCTTACTTTTAAGCTTAGAAAAGCCTGTTCACGAACTTGAGCTGCGGGGCTCTAACTTACCTTTTGTTGGTTTCTCGCGCTAGCTGCACCTTGCTGACTTCTTTTATCGCTCATTTTACTAAGGTACCGAAAATGGAACTGTCAACAATCTTACTTGCAATGTTTGTTACTAACTCACTAACTTCTGATTAAACGAAGATTGCACCATTCTGTCACAGGATTGCACCGCCAAGCGATACTTGGTACCAGACTCCCAGTGGTCACGCAACGCGCTTGAAGAGTTGCGTTACGCTCTGGACCACCCCTTCCTCCATTTCAAGATGCCAAAATGGCGCGTTTTTGCTCCTTCGCGCCTTCATCATTGCTTTGGGGGGGGGAAGGGAGTTAATTGTTCCTTTTTATTACGACTATTTTGCAGAATGCGAAATAGGAGTTAAGTGAGCGAGCGCGAATTCACTCGCTTGGTCGTTCGGTCAGTCGGTCGGTCGGTCGATCCTTCCTTGGGTCGTAAACTTTTGTTGTGTCCAAGATTGTAGTTATAGATTCATTATAATAATGAAGGATGTTATGCAAATGGTTAGATTTCTAACAGTGCCTAACGAGGGATGTCGACGGCAACAGATTCTACCGTGCGAGGTTATGTATAACTTGCCAGTGAAGTCAATTTTTGCGAGAATTTTCTTTTGGATATCGTAAATAAAAAAGAACAATTAAAATCCGCAAAATTTTTGTGCCGCGCTGTACGATCAGTCAGAACGATTGCATAGGATGTAGTGAGTTCATCAGAACAGCCTCGTTCCCAGGTCTTTTCCCACCGCGCTTCAAACACTCTTTCGTTCTCTCTGTTCTTTTTGTACTGGTGAATTACAGAAATAGTACAATTAGCGTTTTATTATCCAGCTGCACTTCGTAGAGTACAAACTGAACGCACAAAACGAGTACAAATATCTCGCGATGTTTCTACTCACTTGATATTTGTATTTCAGCACCGGTTAGACTGTATTATAAGTTAAACAGTTTGTCACTGATTCTTTTTGGGTTTTTTGTTAGACATTTCGGCTAATACTTAAGCCTTCATCAGTAGATAAACCGGTTAGACTGGTTTTCTCGTAACGCGCAAGCGACGAATTGGATTGAAGTTAGGAAAAAACAATTTGGCGTGTTGGATAATAAATCTACTTTAAGACGTTTTGTTGACGGTAGTATCGCTGATAATTTTTACTCGTTTTACTCGAAAATACTCAGCAGGCTTACTAATCGGGGATATATCTGTCTTTTCGATGAGTTCCAAAACGGAGAGCGCAAGGAGTGATGGGATGGTAGCATTGTTGACACCGGGTTTCTTGAGAATTTTTCTTTTTTTGGTTATGTTCTCGAAGTTTGTCCGTCTGTATAGCTCAGGCTAGATGACAGCGCTCAGCAGAACCATTTAATTCAGAGACTGAAACGATATTAGTCTGTCCCGCAAACTTTCTTTTTTTTTTTTTTTTTCCGTTTTTCCAACTTTTTCCCCCCCCCCCCCCCCTCCTCTTTGCGTTTTAGCGTGCGTTCCTCACTCTCCAGGTTAAAATTTGAAGACTCGCGTTCTCGACGAACCCAAGACAATAGAGTGTCTTTACACAGACTAACATCATATGGTAAGGTAACGGCTATGAGGCAGTACAGAGAATTATGAAGACGTTTTATTTCCTAAGTTACCGCTGATGTTTTGTTACAAATTCAATTTACAATTTTACCTCTTTAAAAGTTAACTGAATATCACATGCTACGCTCTAATGGATAGTACTCGCTTTTTCATTGCTACGGTTACTTCTTATGTGGAAAGTAGCTATCCTGTAATCTGAGACATCTCTAATATAAGCTCCATAAATTATTCTTTTCTTTAGTGAAGAACTGTGTCAGTTTGCCTCTTAAGTTCTACTTTGCTCTTTAGCAACAACTATTCTGTTTCGAAAATAACACATGTATATTCGTGAGAAAATATTTCAAAATAAAATTTAGTGAAATCGGCCTGGGTGTTCTTTTCATTAGCAAGTATTGGCAGTGTATTAAACGAACTTAAATAATAATTTATTGACAACCCAAAACCTCAAAATGTAAATAAATGATTCGATATACTAGGTGAAATTCAGAAAGGTACTTTTGAGTGAAAATCACCAAAGAGTTTCCGTACCTTAATTGAAATAAATTTTGATCAGTGATAAGTCATTCTTTAAAAGGCATATACTTAAGCATTTCAAAAATTTCTTAACGCTCTCAAAATATATTCTCCTACTGATTACTACCAAGTGAACCTACATTAGAATACAGAACCAACGATTCTGCAAATGCCGCCTGAAGATGAGCCGAATGAGAACGATCGGCATACACGAACGATTAACACTAGAATCAGCTAAGAGGCTCGATATCCACCAACAAGTCTCCTGCCTCTAAGGTCTGGTTCAGTTTGACGGAGATTTTACTGACAGTGCCGTCGATCGGAGCACTCACATTGGTTTCCATTTTCATAGCACTGAGCACGACCAGGGGAGATCCCTTTTTCACGACCTCCTTCTCCTTGACCCGGATTCCGACTACTTTTCCAGGCATGGGAGCTCCCACCGAGCCTTTGACCGACTTTTCTGCCTTAGGATGTCGTTCGAGTTTCTGTGGAAGAAGAGGAGTCAATAGATATGACAGCTGTGCGTACGAGAAAGGCGCCCAAATTATCAATACAGAGCGGTTTGTCTTGAGCGTTGAAAAGTAATTAGTTTTGCTTCACCGCGCAAAACGATTGACATAAAAAAATGCGCTACTTTTTTATCCAATCAAAAGTAAGACGAAAACCAATCGTGACTGGCTTGCCCACAATTTCCCGCGCTTTGCGTCAGCTGCATGGATTAACTTCGAGTTTTGATTGGTTCATTGGATTGCCGGCGTCCTTTGTAATTAGCTGGAGTGATAACTTCGGTTTTGGTTTTACGATACTTAATTGGAAATCGCCCTATACCGTTTTCCAAAGCGAATAAACTATAAAAAGTTCGTAAAACTAAATACCTTAGTGACAGACTTGTCATCCACCATCACTGTCCTCAGCTGTCCGTTCATCTCACAGAACACTTCCCTCTGTCCATTGGGGTGTAAATTACTGATTGCCAAAACTTTAATGTTCAACACTTTACCAGGTTCGATGGCCACCTGGAACTCCTCGCCGATCTCAGGGCCAGTGAAGAAGAGCCTGGTGGGCAACCCATCGACTGGGCCAAACTCGTCCCGAAACACCATGTAATCATTGAATACTTTGGGGTACAAAGCAGCGCTAAGGACGTCTTCATCTCGGATGGCACCCTCACCTGTGAAAACCAAATCAACAATAAAGTTTGCCGAGCTGTTATCAAACGATTCCGGAGTCCAGAACGATGTAATTCGATTCAAATTCACGACTGGCGGGTATAATCATATCGTCCAACAACTTGTTGAGTTGATCTGGTATAGGGCTGGCAAGTAATTGTGTTGGTGTTGAGTGCGAAGGGCGTGGGGGGAGGCAAGTACCATGCTGTTATTACTGTATAATTTTTTAGCGATCTGTTACACAAGATCTAACTACGATACTTGATATTTAATGAAGGACTACCAAGGAAATGGTGAACGGAGAATACAGAAAAACATTGATGAAGCAAAATGAGCACAACAGTGACAGGTTTCAAAAAGAGTTTTACAGCAGCCTTTTCCAAAAACAGACTATCTTCATTAAACGTAAACAGGATGAGTACGGCTACATAAAATTCGGGGCAAAGAAGATAAATTTTCGTTTCAAATTGAAATGTTTTCTTGATCGCGCAATTCACAGTGTAAGGAATATCATTATAATGTAGAGATTTGTCCTCTTAGCGCCGGAGCCAAGTTAACACATAGCAAATAAATACTTAAGTGTTCAATCTCACCAAAATCTTCCTCTAGTTTCGCTTTCAGTGCATCAAAGTCAAGCGGCTCCAAGGATTCACCTGGTCTGCCATCAATGGTTGGACGGCCCTTCAACATCTGGTAAAGTAAGACAAAGCGAATATGATTCAAATCCACACAATCAAGAGGGGTTGAGTGATACTGAAGGCCCCGTTCACACTATGTCTATGTCGGAAACGTCGTTTTCACTCTGAAACCCGTATCAAATGCTTTCCGTCCACACGCCGCCGACTGAAAAACAACAACCATCGGTTATTTTAGATTTGTATTTGAGGAAAACTCAAGCAGGAAAACCACATGATTATTTTGAAGTCATCGTTTTCGAAAAACTCCGATTTCAAAATCTTTTCTGTCCACACGAAAGCGAAAAGTCGGCGTTCTCAAATTCCTCTGGTTTGAAAGCGTTTTTGAAACGCTCCGTTTTCACGACGGATTATTGTGGACGGGAAGACTAACCGTAAATAACACGATGCGTTTTCAAATATCTCCTGCGTTGTGCGGACGGATCCTAAATTGTCATTCTGTTACTTTTATAACACGTGTTCTACTCCATTTCTTGGTTAGTAGTACAAAGTCCAATATGCGTGAGGAAACACGATTTACGACGAAAGATGTATTTGAGTTAGTACACTTTGAAAAGTGTTCTTTGTAATTAGTACCCCTTGAAAAATTTTCGTTTGTTCGCTCGCTTTGCTCAGCCTTTTGGCTAACAAGCTGGGGCGGATCCAGGATTTCACAGAAGGGGGTTCGATATTAGGACCGCCCAAGGCGGTCCCCTGTAGGAGGGGTCCGGGGGGCATCCTCCCCCAGAAAATTTTGAAATTCAAGTCCTCAGAAGTGCGATTTCCGACGTTTTGAGGCCAAGTCATAATTTATTGCATTTAAGCTTGAATTTATTCATTAATATTTTACAATTTCTTTGACGACAGCGGTTCCCCCCCCTAGATCCGCCCCAGACGAGGTTTCTAATGCCGCTCTTCCTAAAAGCGAAAAAACACAAAAAATAGTCAGAGTCACGGGCCCTGAGTGGTCTAGAGAAAGCAGAGCAAATTAACCGTATACCTTCAGAGGTGTCTCGCTTTCAAGCGATGCAGGGCGTCCGGGTTAAGCTGTAGACAGTTCACAGCTTCTCTATTTTTCAACGTACGCGAAAAAGAAAACAGCGAACGAAGCCAGCGCGAAGCACGTGAGGGAGCGGGAAGGCCCATGTCAAGTCTTCCGTTTTGCACTGGCGTTCAGTTTTCTTACTATTCCATCAGCGCGTTCAACGATCGAATAAAAATACGTGAAAATGGAGGGCTGTGAACAGTCCCTAAACCCTATACCATTAATTATACAGCTGGCTATTGAACTATATCGAGGATTTTGCAATAGAACGAATTGTCGGTAATTTTATGATATTAAAATGCGAGCGTCCCAATCACCAGCGAAATTTATTTTTCGTTAATTCAACAGTTTCTGGACTAAAACCTCTGAAAAAAAATGTGACAGCGTTCATTAGCAGTAAAAGGTTACAGAGCATTTTTACAATAGGATAAAACAATTTAGAGTGATCGTACAAAAAATCGCTCTTGGAGAAAAAAAATAGTTTTGTTGTTTACATCTTAAACTACACTAGGTATACGGTAACCTTAATTGGTGTTGACAAAACAAGAAGACTCGTTAAGCTTGTGAGTACAGTAAGCTGGAATAATTCTATTCAAAGAAGAATATTAAGAAAAAAACAATACGTTTCTCTGAAAGCGCTTTTTAATAAGGAAATAAAATATATTTTATGTGTAGCACTTTTCGTTGTCTACGGGGCAAATTTTTTTTCATTGTCCACCGGGCGAAAATTGAAAAAATTTTAATCAGAAATATCACTGAATCGATAAAGCCTCAGTTGTATGGTAATTTATTTTAGCTGTGAAAAATAAACTCAACGCCACCGTTTACTTTTTTCTTGCAAAAAGCAGAAAATTCAATGGTCGAAATGCCACTTCTGACACAATTAAAAGCAGGTGATGTAGTGTTATGAAAAAAATATCTCGCGGTTATATAAACAAAGTGACAGCACGTTCAAAAAGAGCAAGTGATTTCGATTACGAACGAATTCAAAGTGTCAGAAACCTGAATGACAGTTGCTCAAAATTCAAGTAGCCGCTAATGTTCAGATCTCTCACAGAGTGACATGAATACCGAAATTATTTTATAGACGAGAGGTCGATAAGAAAGTACTGTGGCTATATTTATTAACAAAACTGGCTGGAAAAAGTCGAATTAAGAGGAATTGATTTTCATTAAATCAGAACTGGCGTAGGTTATCTTGCCAGCATAAGTACGAAAGAACTGAGAATTTTAGATCGTCGCTTTCCTAGATCATCGCGCCATTTTGAAGTTGTCAAGACTGAGGGATAGCACTATAGTACAGAAAATGCACAGTTGGTTCTGGATAACAGGCTGGTTCCCGACAACTTTAGCTGTGGCAGGCAATGCACTCGTGATCTGGCTAATCGCTACAAGAAGGCGACTTCGAACAACTGCCAACTGGTTTGTTTTGTCGCTTGCTGTGGCTGACCTCTGCATCGGGCTGTTCTTATTTCCAATTTTGTTCACCTGCAAGAGGCGTTGGTTTTCATGCACGACGCAAAACGAACACATTATTTCGACGTGGCTGAGTTTTTTTGTACACGCTTCAGCAGCGAATCTATGCGCTATGACAACGGATCGTTATGTCGCCATTGCCATGCCTCTCAAATACATCACTTGCATGACGCGGAAGCGAAGTAGGCGATTAATTATGGCGGCGTGGGTCTTTCCAGCCGTTCTTTGGATTTTATATACGGTTCTAATCCTACATTTTGCTGCTTCGACCTCTGTCGTCGCATTTGAAATCCTCATAAAGTGCGCGCTAGAAATTTTACCCGCTGTGTTACTGACCACAGCGACCTTTCACATGTTAGTAATTGTCCGAAGACATAAGAAAGAGATTTCAGCCGTCCTTGCCGACTTACGATATAATCGGCACACTTCGAAAGACAGCCCGAGCGTGGTCCGACGGAGTCCCGGGACGTCTTCGGTGACAGTTATCGGAGCGGTTGTATTCGCGTTTATTCTCTGCTATTGCGTCGAAAATTATTTCTCTTTCTGCCAAATTTGTCCGTTGATTTTGGCAGACGTTGTTTTACTGTTCCTGTTAATAAATGCTGCCGCAAATCCCATAGCGTACGCGCTTTTAAAGAAAGACATCAGGAGAGAAGTGAGAACGTTATTCGAGTATTATATGAAATGTAACCAGGAAGTTAACAACAGGCAAACGCGCGGACAAGATCTTCAGGGTTAAATACAAGTTACAGCCGTTTATTTAAAGAAAGTGAGCAAGGCGCTTAGGAAAAACGTAGTTTAGGCATGGTTTATCCCAGTTTAACACAAAGCGTTCTAATCACGACCTACGCATATTGAGTCTCATCTACGTTATAACAATATAATCCTATATTTGGCCTAAATTCATTCTGTTAGTAATTGCAAATCTGAAAAACACCTCGCCCAACATGCTAGCCAAAGAAACTGACGTGTTGCCTGTTCAGCCAATCAGATGCAAACCTACAACGGACTGTCGCGCTGGCATGCAAGGAAATCAACAGACCCTTGAAGTATGGCTTCCGCTGTTCTGATTTTCCCACCGGTTTGAACAAGCAATTTTGTACATCACAGAAAATTCTTCATCAAGTACCAAGATCCGTTTTCCACGTTGTCGTTCCAGCTATAGTATTACTTGAATTATGTTGTGGTACGTTCAAAAGTCTCAACGAGGAAATTCCCGAAGAAAGAAAAAAAACAGGTTATTCGCCATTTTTAAGATTGAGTAAAGAATGCGAGTAGAGAGCTGTTTGAGTGCAAAATGAACACGGCACTGTCATTGGAAAATTTCAATTTTAAGTAGGAACTTGTGCTCTTTCAGGGCGAGGAGTTCCTGTGATCTGGAATTATTCTCTCCATAAGTCACGTTCCTGTGAAATTCATATTACTTCACTGACCTTAGTTCTAAGTGGCTCTGGGAAGCCGCCATGGGGTTGTCCCAAGTACCCTTGCATGAATTCGACTACAGATGAGGGGAAGTCCAGTTCCTCAGCCTTCATGAGCACGTCACGGTCATCAAGCTTGTTCTGTACCATAAACTGCGCCAAATCACCAACCACTTTAGAGGTCGGTGTCACCTGAGGAGAGAGAGTACTGTCAGTTTCTGAATAGAGCGTCTTTACTTACGCGGCCAGCAGCCATGTGACAAAAGCACCAAGAAAAGAGTTCAACTCCCATAGGATTGGTTTGGGACAACATAGCTTGTCAACGGCCTCTCTCGTTGAGGATGAGGCGAAGGGGCAAAAGGGCAAAGAGACACACCCCCTCCTCCCACCCGAGCCACCACTCCCTCCCCCCACGGCTACTTTACTCGCAGCTAGTTCCTACTCGCTCCTTACGCAGTCAAACCCTTCCAGCCAGAGTCTGTTCACTTGCTAGAGACAACAAAATGGCATCAACATGGCTGCCGTCATGTGAAAACACTCCATGCAATCAACATGGACAAAAAGTCAGAGAGAGGGAAGAGTAAATTTTTACCTTGACTACATCACCCAGCAGATCATTAGCCATAGCGTACTTCTTCTTAACTTCAGAAAACTGATCGGCCAGTCCAAGCGAGTAGGCCTGGAAGTGCAAGTTGGTGTACTGCCCGCCTGGGATTTCATTTTCATACACGTCGGCATTACCAGTCTTCATTGTGACTGTACTCTCAAATGGCGCGTACAACTGCCGGGCTCGTTCCCAGTACTCGCTGTATTCATGGACACGCTCGATTGGAATTCCTAAAGGCGAGAAAATAAGGTTTTTAAACTTTTCTGCCTCCCTTGTTGGGCATTTTAGACGCTGCGCAACAGCTTCAAATTAGCAACAAAATTTAAAGGAATTAAGTCAAGTTTGAAAAAGTTTAGGCCACATTTTTACAGTTCGTCGTTTGTAATCCGTGTTAATCTTCTCTATTTGTAACAATCCTTTTTCCTTTGTGGTTTATTATCATTTCAATTTTAAAGGTATAACTCAAAATACCTTGACTGAGGTCCTTTAAACAACGATTTCTTCAAACAAACCTGTTTCTTTCTCCGTGTTTTGTAACGCTGCTACAATGGCGCCCATGCTGGGCTGTGACGTCATACCGGACAAGGAGTCCACAGCAACGTCAACCACATCTGCCCCAGCCTCCGCCGCGGCCAGCATGGAGGCCACACCTGCTCCAGCGGTATCATGGGTATGCACGTGAATAGGCATCTTAGGGAACTGGGCTCGAAGAGAACCAATTAGTAGTGTAGCAGCATTGGGTTTCAAAACGCCGGCCATGTCCTGCAATAAAGAACACATCAGTCAAGCAATTAAGTTGTCATTTATTGATTCGTTATTGTATGATTATCAAAAGGAGGTTAAATATACTTATTTAGCTTAGTTAACGACAGGGAGCTGGTTGCTCAGAAGTTGGCTTGGCGTTGGTGTAGCGTGGCGTGGCGTTGGCGTTTTATTGGCGTTTTTGTTGGCGTACTTTGGCGGACGGTGGGAAATCCTATGCTCGGCGTTGCTGCCAGTGTTTGCATTACAATACGAGGCCTGTTGCCGGGCAATTTCCAGCGCCCCCAGAGTGAGCGAACTTCTCAGTGTTGCATTTTTACGCGTGCACCTTTACAGTGCTCGTAGTTTTACTGTGCTTCATGCTCTGGGCGTTTTCGCCCACTTCAGAGTTTTTTTGTTTTTCACTGAAGTCTTTGTCCAGTGTGACGGGTGCTTGGGTTGGAGCTGGGTATGGCGAGCAGGGCTCGCGGCTGGTCGGCAGCTCCAGTCCTCAGGTTCCTGGATACCCAACCTCAATGCGCGACTCGGGCGTTAAAGATTCTTCCTGTCGCAGCAAAGCTCGCTTAAATAAGAGAACGCCACGAAACAAAAAAATCATGAGTAGAACAATCGCTATTCACGTGCGAAATTAACGCCAACATCACCGCGTAAGGTCCCGGTGGTTTTGTTTAGGACGGCAAAGAAATGAATCAAGAATTACAACGCACCTGCACAGCCCCTGTATATATTCCTTATCAAACCATCGGTTTAGCGAGGTTTCCGTTCCCATTGCTGTTGTGGTTCTCGTAAACTATCAACTGTCGCGAATTAAACTTGATTCTGGTTCTTGCCTTACCTTGATACAAAGGACGTGTGTCCCGGCTCGCACAAGTTCGGAAGCGAGATTCATGTAATAATCAATGTTGTATTTGGTCTTGTATGGATTAGACACGTCTCCGGTGTACGAAATGGCAGCTTCGACGACTCCACCAGCCTGGCCGGATGCTTCAATACCCAGCTAACGAAACGAAAAGAAAACGGGTAGTCAAGTACTTGACAAGAACAACACCGTTAGCTGCTACTGCGTGACATGCACTTTATTATTTCAAACAACAAATCATTGGTTGTCCCAAAAATGAACAAAACATTCTTTGTAGTTTTGATTGACTTTGGAGATGCCAATCAAAATCCATGGCTCTTCTTAAACCTCCAACTCTTATCCGTTCTCATCAACTCTACAGTTCGTGCTCTCATCGGTTCTTGTACGCTTTCGTTGAAAATTCTCGCGAGACCTTACATTACGTATACCTGCAAATTAGGGAGATAATTCAGAGAGTCAAACACTCTGAAGACATCCATGCCATTCTGCTGTGCCTTCTCGCAAAACCTGAACACCACATTGTCAGGATAGCTGGTGTATCCGACAGCGTTGGCGCCTCTGAGGAGCATCTGGAAAGGAATGTTGGGAACGGCTTCGCGCAGCTGTGCCAAACGTTCCCAAGGGCACTCATACAGGAAGCGAAGAGCCACGTCAAATGTTGCACCTGAAGGTAAAGGATTTATTGGTTACAGCATGGTGTTATGTGAAATACAAAAAATATTTCATTACATTTGCGACCAATTTCCGAATTTACTTGAAAATCATGCGAGGCCTCCCGGATTTTCAACAATTATTTACCACAGGTGAAGCGATTGCAGCGGAAGCGTTTCTTAGCTTACAAGAACGCTACCATACTAATGGATGCCTTCAGGATGTGGTAGAGAAATGCTATTTGGCTTACTATAAGGGTATACGCATGATCAAGGGTTTTATGGACGATCTAACTGAGGCCTTAAGCTACTGCAATTTCTTTTTGTTCCAAGCAAATTGGAATATTTTTTTACATTTCATGAAATGCCGGAGATCGGCGAAAGCTTTCAAAGCTAAAGGCCTCGATCAAATCATCCATTTAGTAAACATGCTATTGAAGGACAACTTCGAACGTACACGGTTTTATATTCGAGTAATTTACTGAGAAAATAGCTCCGGCCATCAAGACGGTAAAGGTACTGGATGTTTGCCTTATAATGTACAAGTTATATAGCTCACCTCCCCAGCACTCTAAGCTGTACGCATTCGCAAAGTAATGCGACACAAATGGCGCGACCTTGAGCATATCGTGAGTCCGCACTCTGGTGGCCAGCAGTGACTGATGGGCATCTCTGAAGGTTGTGTCGGTAAGCAGAAGTTTATCGCTCTTACGGACACAGCTGGCAAAGCCTTCAGGACCTTGCTGCAGTAACACATCTCGCAGGCCAGTCGGTCTCATATAACCACACGAGCCGGAGTTTGATGCTTTGGGGATCTGGAACGACACAAAGTATAGAAAGAACATAACCGCTGACCTCTCCTTTACGACAGCGATGTCGTTCACCTTGCAGCTGCAACACTTAGATCTAGCAAAACTATGATTTACTTTTGGGAAAGCTAGCGAGATGTTACCCTGTCAAACAATTCCCGAAAATATACAGAAATTCAGATATAAGATTTCACGCGCATTCAGAAATTCAGTCTTTCGGACGGTTACAAGGCATTAGTTGTAGATGACACTTACTGAACTGCTTTACGTTCACGAAGGCAATGTATCTTAAGTCCACAAGTGTACAGATGGTGGGGTTATGTTTTAGTTGCGAGTGAAGCCTTAGCGACAAGGAACAATATGCCATTTTAAAAATATTAAAATTCAGCTTGATTGCGAGGCTTAGAGGACACAAACAAAAGAAATGAATTAACATGGTCATCCAATTTCCTTTGTTTGTGTCCTCTAAGCCTCACTGCCAAGCTGAATTTTAATATATCGAAAAAGGTCTATAAGAAATTTGTTAATATCCAGTGTATAAGATCAATTAAACAGCGTAGCAAGTTTGAAAAGCTGATAATTTGAGAGTTACTTCCGTGTTCTTCGTCGAAGCAAAATCATTGAGGCGTGCGTAACCTTGTCAAGGTAGGCTTACAGAAGTTAGTGAAGTGAATTCCCTCACACATCGCTTCTTTTTCAAATTAGCCTTGTTGGAAATATAATTGTTTAAAGATAACGCTAACAGCCAGCCAGGTTTTTTTTTCAATCAAAAACAACTTATAACTTAGAGCAAAGATATTGTTTCCCGAATTTCTGCTAGACTGAAATGATAAGAAACGAGATACGTGCAGAGAAAGTTGGAAGAAAACACGGTGTCTGTCATAGCTAGAAAAGAAAATAACTTCACAAGGATAATTCGTTGACGAGGCCTTGAGAATTCTGTGCCAGCCCCCGATGCTCAATCGAGACTGTGGGTTTTGAACTTCCTGCTTTGTTAGGATGTTTTGGCACGTGACTTGGTTCAACCAAGCTCACGTGACAAATCGATCACCGTCATATTCACTTAAGGAAGACGCTCTGACAGCGTCGAAAGCTTGATCGCTAAAAAATGACTCTGCCTCGATACGTTTCTTTCTAGTCCAAATCCTAACCTCTGGAGCATCTGGTGCATCTTTTGAAGGTTTCAGTCCAGTCGCTAGCGGTGTACAAGGGCCATTGACCATAACATTTCCCAGATATTGCAGCAGTTTCTGTGCGCGGTTTTGTCCTCTCTGCACCTTGAACAAGTCTGGTCTTTTCAGAATAAAATCAGTGGTGACAGCGCCTCCTAGAAAGTCTTCTTGTTTGAGGAGATTCATCAGGAAAGGAATATTGGTCTGCAAACGAACACAGAGTAAGTTACTCATATTTTCTCATACATTTTTTTCGTTTAGGATTGGGGTTTTAAGCTTTGATCATATCATGGTGTTAATTGACGCACTTGATGACAGTAGCAATTAAGCTAATAAATATTGTTTCATTCCTGAAGAAGATACATTGACACTACCTCCATCACCCTGGAGAAACGGCAAACGTTTGTTCCTAATAATGATTTTCTCATTTTAAGCGTCACATTCTCTGACTGAGCTAGAAAAAATATCAATTGCGAACGGACATGGCACATTTATTATGAACTGTCCCTCAAAATGTGAGTTTGTGCTCTCTGTGTGACACCAGAATAAAAAAGAACAAACAGTTAGGCCAGTAATTTTCCAGTTTTTGAAAAACAGTATTTTTCTTTGATATTTACACAACAATATACAAAGGAAAATTGAATCATACCTTGACACCCCTTATTCTAAACTCGCGCAGCGCTCGGAGCAGCTTGGCTGCAGCATCTCTGTGAGTTGCACCATGACTTATAACCTTGGTCAACAGCGAGTCATAATGGGGGGACACCACAGCACCAGGGTACATGGCATTGCCGTCGAGACGGATTCCCATTCCTTCACCAGTGCGGAAAACCTACAACAGCAATGAAACACATGAAGCATGCACTTATAACTGATTTAAAACACTACATGTACATTTAGGATGGAGAAGCTTAACATAAAATCCATTCAGTTCTGCTCAACAGGGAGGTGTGGGGAGGCAGTAAAAGAGTCATGAGACGAAGTTTTGCAACCAAAATATCATATTTACAAAAATTGAACTCGCATCCAGTCCTTACAAGAAAACACAATAAACAGTGGAGAATGAAGTTGTCATGTTTAGCAGCATAGCCACAATCTCTCTTGCTAAGTCAAATGTAAAAACATTGCTTCGTCATACTCTGCTTAACGAATGTACTGCACGAGTGAACAAACTTTACTCAAACAGCCAGTTACATGCCTCAATCCTGCCTGTATCTGGTGTGAAGTCATTAGCGGGATCCTCTGTTGTGATACGAGCTTGAATAGATGAGCCAGTAACTTTGATATCCTCTTGACGAAGTCCAATCTCTTCCAAGGATTTTCCCTCTGCAACACCGATCTGTGCCCTCACCAAGTCCACCCTGAGAACCAAGAAAGTTAGAGTAACATTTCAAGAGATAATAACAAATTTTCTCACATGTAATAGTGAACATTTATTCATTACAATATCTTTTAGTTAGTACATTGCTGAATGCTGAATTCCACTTGTGCACTGTTTGTGTGCAGTAAGTTAGGTTTTATTAATTGGAAAGTATGAAATACAATGTAATGCTGCCTTTTTCCTTACATTCCAACAAATAAATGGTGCATGGAAAAATGGCTTCAGTCTAATAGCACAAATTAAGACTTGGTTTAGAAGTCATTATGAAAATTTAGCAGACTTCATAAACAGGAATTGCAGTATATTTTTCACAATTTACTCCTGATTTAATCCTGATGACACCCCAATGTCAATTCTTACTGCTTATTTTCTCTTGTTTATGTATCTGTAAATGATTTCTGATAAAACAATTATTGAAATTAAGTAAATCAACTAATGAGTTGTCCTTCTGGCCAGTATATCCTGAAGGGAAATTGAAAAAAATCACTTCAATTTTTTGCACTAAGCCCTTGTACCTTTCCGCACATACACATGTCATGTAACATCAGCAATAACCGACTCACCCTGTTATCTCTTCTGTCACTGTGTGTTCCACTTGAAGTCTGGCATTAACCTCCATAAAATAATGATTGCCTTGCGGGTCCAACAAGAATTCCACTGTCCCTGCATTCTCATAACCTACAGCCTTACATAGAGCAATAGCATCTCTTGTCATTTTGTCTCTGATCTCAAGAGCTAAATCTGGAGCAGGTGCAATCTCTACAATCTTCTGGTGGCGTCTCTGAACAGAGCAATCCCTCTCATAAAGGTGTACCACATTCTTGTACGCATCACCCATCACCTGGACTTCAATGTGTCTTGGTTGATCTAAAGTATGGTTAGCAACAATGTTGAGTGAATGTAAATGAATATTTGAAAAGTCATATATTTGAACTGCGGAGAAAGATATGAATTTATGTTTGATCATCGCAGTTATACACACAACTTGAGCAGTTGTGAAGTTAAAGCCTGCAGAGGTCATGGGTTTGAATCCCATTCAGGCCTGAATTTTTTTCAGGCTTTAATTTCACAACTGCTCAAGTTGTGTGTATAACTGTGATGATCAACCATAAATTCAAATGTTGAGTGGTATACTCAAAACACAACTTTAAGTAAGATTATTGCTAATAGCAGGACTTTTTCCTAATAAACGACCAATAGCCAGGAGCAAGTACATTTTATATTTGGGTTTAACAGTGGATTCTTTCCTTTGCTCGCCTAAAGGGAAGGGATATGGGGTCATGCTCCTACAGGAGATGTCTTGGACTAAATCACTCTCTGAAAAATGTGACCTATTTCCATAAAACAAAACAGGGCTGGTATAGATCAACGCCAGTGGAGAACACAACCCAATGCTTAGAAAAGTTATTAACACTCACCAACAAACTTTTCAATAAACATAGAACCATCTCCAAAAGCAGCATATGCCTCATTGCTGGCTAAATTGAAGAATTCTTCGACATCTTCCATCTTATGGATAACTCTCATACCACGGCCACCTCCGCCATAGGCTGCCTTAGTGATGACTGGCAACCCATGCTCCTCGCAGAAGGCTTTGGCCTCTGCAGGACTTCTGATTGGATTCTCTGTGCCAGGAACCACAGGCACACCAGCCTCTACTGCCACTCTGCGTGCCTCCACCTTGTCACCCATCATTTTAACAATACCCGGGGATGGACCAATGAAAATGAGACCATTCTTGACACAAGCTTCAGCAAAGTTGGCTCTTTCAGAGAGGAATCCATAGCCTGGGTGAATGGCGTCAGTTCCAGTCTCCTAGATGATACAACAATGGCAAATTCAAATTAGATTATTCATCATTTACACTAACAAGGGTTTTATTGACATTTTCAACAGGAAGGCAACTGATTAATTTCACAAGCAATTAAAACTTTTTGAACTGAACCTCCATATATTAAGAAAAACTTTCCTCTTGACGGTAAAATTCACAGCTGGTGCCCTGCTATTAATGAAATCCCTGTACTAAGCATATTTCATACATATATGCGGCGCAGTGGCCTTAGGGTTCGAGTTACAGTTACCATTGAGCCCACTAGCTCACAATTTAGAAGCTAGAAGAGCTTCAGGGCACCTTACCTGGGACAACCGTACACAGTACAGAGTAATGTACCAACCCTTCTTCTCAACATCCACCCCCTCTCCCGGAACTGGGGACCCTACTCTTAAATACATATAGCAGTACATCTTAACATAAGTTTGTATTGCACATCCAAGATAAAAAACTTGAAAACTCCTTTGTTGTTCTATAAAAAATAAAAATGTTCTGCATTTTTCATTCAGCCCTTTGGTATCATTCTGACTCTTCACTTACCTTTGCTATTTTTATGATCTCTGGAATATTTAAATAAGCAGCAACTGGTGGCATACCCTTGCCGATGAGGTACGCTTCATCAGCTTTCTGTCTGTGCATCATATTGGCATCCTGTTCTGAGTAAAGAGCAACTGTCCTTATCCCAGCTTCAGCAGCTGCTCGAAAGACTCGGATGGCTATTTCTCCACGATTTGCAACCAGAAGCTTCTTTATCTCACTCCTGCGTGGCTCGGGTTTCTGGCCCTGGTTAAACTTACTTCCTGCATGGATGTACCGGCATGTGGACCATATACCACTGCTTGCAGTAAACTGCTGTTGTATAACTTTCTTGAAACGTGGAGCGTGAACTCGTAACATTTTGCTGACAGTAATTGAGTTTATGTCTTGGTCCTAGTAAGCAATTTATGTGAATTTACCCTGAAAAAACAAATAAATGGATTTAAAATAACAGGTGTACACTGTAAATGTGGGATATGGAGAACTAAATACACTGTATTGGGTGTTTGTCTGCACTGCCCAGAAGAATAAAGATGAGGGGTGCAGGTAGCATTCCATAGTCCCTCTTTTGAAATTCCACATTTTGAACCATTCAAAGAGTGTTTCCTCTTAAACTATCCTAAATAAAAAAAATGAAAACATGTTATCCAAAATTTAAGATTTGAACACCAGCTGTCCCTTCTTTTATTTTTTTGTCACAATCAGACAATGGGTGCTTACAATTAAGCAGCCTTGATGTACATGTATACACTGGCAGCAATTAACTTCTTAAATTTAATACCGGTGTATAAGAGCAAGAAAGCTGTAGGGGAACACAAACATACTGTATTATGCAAGCTCTGATAAATGCTTCCACAGCTTTATTAAATTTACCCCTTCAAACTTTTACCAGTTTCTCTCTGACTCAATACAGACAATGATAATATTTTATTTATTTACTTTGCAGAACACTGAGAAAACTAAGATGAGGAGGAAAATGTGATTCAGACTGTAGAGTCGGTTTCAGCTCAGTTTCAGTGAAAGTAATCTGTACATGGTGGTTCTAATGCAAAATGCGAACTTCTTTTGATCTTGTATAGACATAGCCCATTAAACTATCAGTAGACCATTGCAATCATCAAATTTTCAGAAGTTTACTTCACTTTAATGTCTAGATATACTTATATTTTCATAAATTAAAACTTATTTTTTGGGGAACAAATCGTTTGGGTTTTTTCAACCCAAACTAAAATTTAGTCAACACTTTCCAAACATGACCATGCTTAAGAAAGCACTTTAATAGTAAAATCATATCTTTTGAAACAAATTTTAAGTTTGTCTGGTTATTAATTATTCAAAGTGTTCTTGTTGTTTTATATCCGAAATATTATTAAGCTTGCATCACGACAAAGATGTCATTAAAAATGACTGCAATAAAAGCAAAGAGTACAGTTTACAGCAAGGAAATGTTGTAACTCTGTTGTAAACTTCTGTCCAGACGTATCTCCCCACGAAGATCAATACAATAAACCAAGTGTTAGAATTACCTTAACTTTTTGAAGCCTCGCTCTTTGCCACGAACACGAAATAGTAAACAATTAAGTCATGACTGCGATCACACGACGTGTAAAAATACAACTCAACTATGCAGTGAAAGAGTCAAAACAAATCGGAAATACGTACTGACGAGAGGGAAACGTGCCCGATCGTTGAAAACCGATCGTGAAAAGTGCACCAGGGCAGGGGTCAATTTCAAGGAAAGTACAATTGAAAAGGGCTCATTCATTCGACCCGATTATCACGATAAAATAACTGTCTGGCAACTTACCTCGATCGGAGGACGCCTTATCGTGAAATAAATGTAGATGAGAAGGAGAGACCATGCCCTGTATAACAAAAGTTTTGTAATAAGAAGCTTAGCGTTTATAACCTACCCCATTGAGAAGTAAACAGTGAAAAGACCTGCCCATGGGCACGCACGAAAGGTAAGGTTCACTTTTTAAGCGTTTATTCCCTGAATGGACATAAAATGTTGAATAAAAAACAGAGAGCAAACACAAACAAAAACTCGCTTACCTGTGTAAGGGAAACTTCAATAGAGAGTGAGACCCGAGCCTGGGCTGTCGGCTGAGAATGAACGAGACGTGCTCGATGGCCCGTAGTGGAACACGACGAGAGAACTACTTGCGCCCGCAATGCTAACTTCCACACACAGTGATACCAATTTGTACATTAGTGCAACGAAAAAAGGACAACGATTTTCTCGAAACTTATTGACTGCTGTTGAAGTTTTTTTTTTTTTCAATGGTAAAACTGTTCATAAATAACCCAAAAATCCAAATAATTCGATCTTTTTGCCTTAGCAAGGGAGAAGCCACTCTGGTTGTCCTGTGCTATATCCCAGTCTCTAGAGGTCAGACCAACCAAAATGGCGCTCTCACGGACGTATCTTTTCGCCACGCTTGTCAATGCGATTTCACAAAATTTCATCCATTAGGCCTCACTGGTGAAATAGCATTTTACAGACAGAAATATATAAAATTCTGCGTCATGACTGACGACTCAAAATTTGCGATAGTTTCTCCGAAGTCGGTGAAATTGTACGCCGAAATTTTCGGCGTGCAGAATTTGACAGATGACCTTGCAGGTTCCCTTGCTGAAGATGTCACTTACAGACTTCGAGAGACGCTTCAGGTACAATTGAACATTCTATCAAGTGATGCATTAACTTCAATAGTTAAATGCAGTCGTCTTTTCATTAATTTAATTAATTTACATAGAGTGCATCTCAGTTCATGAAGCATTCCAAGAGGAGACGACTCACAAGCGAGGACTTTAACAAAGCATTGGGAACCAGTAGTACAGAGGTGAAACTAAAGCTTCTTGTTGTTACTTTTCATCTCTATAATTCGATACAGCGTGGGGTTAATATTGTTTTGGTTACTTGTACTTTTATAATCCAGACCGGGGGAAGTGGGGCCGGAGTGTGTGCATGTTTACTGCATGCACCTCTTATTAGCGGGGAGGGAGGGGGGAGAGGGAAGGGAAGCTAGGCAATTTTCTGGGCATGAAATTTTTATGCACCTTGAAGTTGAGCATTATTTTTTTAGCAGGCATTAGCTTGTGCATTTTCAACATCAAGAATTGAAATATTTTTATTACAGTAGAATGCACTTGCTGAACTTTTTTCCTATGGCTCCCCTTCCACACTTTTTTTTTTTTTGCAGTTTTTGTTGTGCTAAATTGTTTTGGGTACGTTTTCCACTCTCCCCTCTGCCCCCCCCCCCCCCACCCCAAAAAAAAAAAAAAATTAAATCTGATATAATATATAAATAATTATAATACTCATAGATATATGTACTTTTAA
>OMLO01000425.1_pt1 | contig 27069 bp, 15 predicted proteins | sample 1674811 | NCBI WGS metagenome assembly OMLO01 (sample SAMN06265003, study PRJEB25207) | coral metagenome | isolation source: Coral host | place: Mexico:La Bocana,Puerto Morelos, Mexico | collected 2008-11-13
CCTGGCTCGGGAGATTGGGCAACCACTCCCTACGTTAGCGACTTTAAAATAAATACCATACCATACCATACCATACTGTGGTATAATAGGCATGCAATGCGTGCAGAGAGTTGTTGATGCCGGAATCCTTTTGATATTTTATTGTCTAACATCATAGTTAACTGTCTTTTCTTTACCGTCCAGCATTCAGAGCGACAGTGGTGAGATGTACAAGTTCAACACCAAAGTCGTTATAAACTACAATGGCTCTTGTCAATGGTATGCCCCGACCGAGGTAAAAACCGTATGCAAAATCGACATCACTTACTTTCCTTTCGACGAGCAGCGCTGCACAATGGTGTTCGGCTCATGGACGTACACCAGCGGTTCTTTAAACCTAAAGCTTGCCCGAGAAGAAGTGGATTTATCAGGCTATATTGTCAGTGGTGAATGGGATCTGGTAAAAGCGGAGGCCGTGCGTAATGTGGTTAAGTACAGCTGCTGTCCAGACCCTTTTATAGACATCACTTACTCAATACTTCTGCGAAGAAGAGTACTCTTTTACCTTAACAATTTGATCTTTCCCTGCGTTGCGCTTGCGATTTTGACGGTGTTTGCGTTCTTCTTGCCTCCCGAATCCGGCGAGAGAATCTCGCTGATCATAACGATTCTCCTGGGCTTGACTGTATACACACTCATTTTCACAGAGAATATACCACCAACTTCAGAGGTCACGCCGCTATTGACGAAGTATTCAACCGCCATAATGGCTCTACTAGGTTGTTCATTGGTTGTCACGTGCCTGGTGCTGTGGATTTATAATCGTGACACGTCAGTTAAGATGTCTACTACCTTCGAATTCTTCGTCTTTAAAGTTCTCGCTAGAATCCTTAGGGAAAAGCCTGTATTGGAACAAGCGCCAAAAGATCCACCAAAACGAAAATATACTCCAGTGAGTGTGGTTGCAGACCGCTGGCCAACGTACTTTCCCGTACAGCGACGTAACACATCAGAAAGCGGAAGTTCAAGTCCACAAAGCCGCTCGCCGAACGGTGCTCCGCAAGAGTTCGTATTTCCCGCGCAAATGGAGCGTAAAATGGACCAAGTTATCGCCAAGCTCGATGCAGTTGCGAACTCCTTGACAGTTGATCAAAGTGAAGAAGAAAAGAAAAAGAAATGGCAGGCAGCTGCCCAAATCATCGACAAAATTTTCTTCTGGCTTTTCACAATAGTAGTTATTACAGTGACTGTTGTCATGTACTTTATGATTCCTACCTAAGAAATGAACATGATTCGAGCAACGTGATCCAGAGGACTGTGCATCCATGAATCAAAGCTCTTTGTATGAGAGCATTCAAGAGGAGGCTATTGAGAATTGGAACTATTTACTACGTTGTACTAGGATTAACTTTTAGGTCTGTGGAAGGAAGCCTTCACGTGTGACAACTTAAGTGAAAGCTATTCAGCAAACTGTCACACAGTATTTCCACTTACTCTGTAGATGGAAAACGCAAGTGCCATCAGGAAATCTGAAGTTAGTAAGAAATCTTTTTGCCAGGCACTGATTTTTGTATTATCTATTTTTGCACAATGAATTTGTATATGACTAAATCTATAAAACCGTGCCAATACCTTGCACAAATGCACTTTGATGTCACGACTCATAAAGGACTTTTATAAGTCCTTCATCGCTTGGATTGGTTTTAAAAGTCACTGCAAGCGAATGAAAAACCATACAGAAGAGCAGGAAAAGACAGATAAGAGAGTGGAGATAAAAAAGACTGACGTTTCTTTGAATTTATGTGCCGTGTGGCTAGCTGAATTGTTTCCAAAAAACCAGACATGTATTTAGTATAAGAAAACCCTACATTTGTAAAACCCTAGACTTCGAATCTAGACCTTTATTTCCAAAATATATCAAACATAGAAGCCTTTCTTGTTAATTACTAGATGTAATCGAGACGGTATTATCCTGTCTGTCAATAAAGCTAAGCTCATTTAAAAAAATAGAATTTGGTTAAAAAACAGATGCTGGCTTTGCTGGGGGATATAGAATTGAAGTCATGGAAAAGTACTTTAGTGCCGGATCGATGGATAATAATATGACTTCTTCAGGATACCTAGTGGAAAACAAACAAAAATAAACATCTGCACTAAGTAAGGGAGATCTTTGACACGTAAACTTGATCACCAATGAAAAATGAAATCTGGTTGTGTGTAACGCACCAGCGTTAATTGTTCGACGTAACTTAGAAGTTTATTGTAGTTTACATCTCAGGCTTGAGATTCTCGCAGCTTTTAAAGGCCTTTAGTAGATAGCAGACAACAGGTAATGAAACACGACTTATATTAAACACTTTCAAATGGAATTGTTTTTAACTTGAAACGTTTTTGATCCTATAAAAAAGGAATCCTATGATATATTTCACTGTTAATTCAGGAGAGGGAACTAAAAGTTCTATGCAGTTATCATGAAAGACCTCAAATTGAAAACAATAAGCAGGAAAGAGAACTGAGGCTTTAAACAATTCGGATATCGCGTGAAATTTCCTCTCAGGCGTGAAACAAAAAGGATTTACATTTTGCAGTTTTGAAGAAGTGCAATAAGTGGGGTATTAAATTATAATAGCCCTTTTAATATTAAGGTTTTTCATTGGGGTGACGAATTCCCACGTGGACTCTGTGGCCCCATACCCCCTGTGATATTATTTTATCATGTAAGCCTGCAGCCAACCTGCGGTAATATAAAATAGCAGTCACAGGGGGTAGGGGGTCACAGAGTCTACGTGGGAATTCGTCACCCTTTTCATTTTGCATTACGTTGTAATCCAACATGGACGCGAGGTAATTTCGGGCTAAAACTGCAAAATAGCCCGAGATTGCCTCACACCAAGACAAAATGAGTTCATGGTCTCTTGCTCACACACATGGTAGATTTTATTGTAATGCAAGTGAGCAAAGTTAACCGCGAAAAGGGTTTTTATTCGGTGGTTAGGAAAATTAGAAGAGGTCGTACAGCCTGTGAAGGAGACTTCTTCCAGTAAGGAGGGTGTGGTTGCCCTCACTCACTAAGTACTTGACGTTTGCAATGGTCATTAGACAAGGTTAGATCTCAATATCCAGGTGATGGGCTCCTGGGTGTATCCATTGTTGTAGATATTTACATAGAAAGAAGTGTTTCACTCGTCCTCTGACGTGTCACAACACTATTTCTTTTTCTTCTTCTTTCTTTTCCTTCTTTCGTTTTACACTTTCTAATAAGCATGCATCTAAGATTTACATCACTAAAGTCATCTTCTTCCTCTCTTCATTCGTTGTCTTATTCAAGTGCTGCCCTTGTTGTTCCATAGCGGTAACTCTCCTCCTGGTCTGGACGGCTTGAAGCTTTAGTCGACTCATTAGGAAAGCCTTCTTCCACCCGATATCTTCAGCAACCGAATGGATTTCAGGTGAAATAACCACAAAGTGCTTAGTATAGAGCCTTCGCCATAACGTGTCGCTGGAAGAAGCATTATACAAAGCTCGACAAACCTGCAATATGGCGACAAGCAAAACTGAGAATCATCCACGAAGCTTGACATTGTTAAGGAAGAAAACGGAAAATGGTGATAACTGTTAGGTATTACATAGTACATGAAATTGCTATAGTAACTCGGGAAGCAATACAGATGAAAAAAATGCATCAGATTTCTGACAGCGTATTAAGTAGGAATATAGTTTTGGCATTTGTTTTCCATTGTGACAACGTGAGTCCTGCCAAAATCGATGCTCTCTATTTCTTGATAACATATAAATAAAAGGTCGGTCATTAAAAACCGTATACTAGCAACAAGCAGACGCAACACAACACATTGACAAAAGGCTGGCTATACAATTGAGAATAAATGTTTGTCCAATTTTTTGCTGATGTTTATTGAACTGAAATTTAAACAAAAAAAGCTGCACAGAATTCGATGTGGTGTTTTGTATTTCTTCCAGGATCACCAATATCCTTGTTATATAATGCCCTATACAATGGAGTGGCAATATTAGTTTTTATAACCTTTTACTTGCGCAACGTGACCACCAGTGTTGTATATTAGACAAGCACTTGACAAGCGCTATTTTGAGAGGCTTAAAAAAGTATTTTTAAATTAATTTCTAGATAAAAAAAAATTATTGCAAAATGCATGAATGAAGTTAAAATATCTGTTAATTTGGGAAACTGCTTTATCATTGTGGGGTCGACATTATTTGTCACTCATTGTAGTAAATTGACCGGCACGATCAAATGACAAAAATCTGTTTCCTTGTGTGGCCTATTCTAACAAAGCATAAAATTGGAAACTTTTAATTGAAAAGAGTAGGTCTACAAAAAAAAAATACAAATTACCCATACCCCCCCCCCTCCTAGTATCATTTTTTAAGGAAGTTATTGACAAAAAATTGAAAAAATTCAAGCAGGAGGATACTGCACTGTCATATTTGTGTACTGTCGGTTTGGCACAGCAACATTGAGAGCATAAAAATTCACAAACATCAAACTGAGTGTCCTTTCAATATCCTAAGCTTTCTCTCCGGAACTCTTTAAATATCTTACTTTAATTGCTATCATATCTGAAACAGCTTTAAAATATTGGTTTTAAAACATTTAACAAACACGTCACAGATCTCACTAAAAGTGCTTGACAGAAAAGCACCGACGTTCTGTATTGATGTGGAATTTGCTAAGAGATCTCGTTATTAGATTACATTCACGTTCATTTGTGTTTTATGATAACTTAGTGGACTTAGAACGCCAAATACCTTATTAATTTAGAGTATTGCTAGTGTAACGTCCTAATGAAGCTTAGGAAAACTTCAATGTTATGATGTGGCAGACATATTTTGATTAATAAGATGCGTAAATTTGACACAGATGTTTGAAATAAAGTACGCGTGCGAACGAACTGATTTATTTCGAAACCAAAAGATTTCGTTTATGCTGAAGTTTAAAATGATTCAGGACCATCTGGGTGAGTTTCATCGTTGCTGTACTCGTACTCGTACTCGATTTTTTGCAACGATCAACCAATATTCACTCATTTATACAAGTCGAACTTAACGACAAAACACGAAACTGAAATAAATTATTTTGACATTGCAACATCAATAAAATGTCAATTTGAGTTTTTGCTGGCGAATCTTGAAATTCTCAAAATGTGATATGACAATATGCACTGTGCTTGTCTGGCTTTTTTGAAAGGAAGATTAAAGACAACCTAGTAATAAACGAAATTTAAATAACTAATCAACTGGGGTCGAATAAGTAGGTCTAAATAACAGCTTTCTAAGAATATTTGTTTATACCAAAGTATGAATGGCCTGCAGAGTTTTTAAATTGTTTTCTGTTTCGCAGGTGCTAATGGAGAATGATGTGAATGTATTTGTTAAAAACAGACAGTACTCGAAAAACAGTATCTTAATTTATTTACGAACTTACAAACTATATGCAGTTTTAGTTGATAGGAGCTTGAGACGAGTCTTTATGTAACGGCGAAGCAATTATCTCACCTGTGAAAGCCGCGCAATGTCGGGAAGATCAAGTTGAACAAGAATTTCGACCGTGATGTCACTCTTCAAGTAAGGCAACCAACTTTGTGTGACCAACGACAGGACATAATTCAAGGTGTCTGCTCCAAACACTCGTCGTATTTCACTCTGGAGTCTTTTACCATTGGAGGTACCTTCGAAATCTTGCCACGATTGAATCGTTTCGCTTGGCAAGGACTTATTACTTCTCAGCGTTATCTTCCATGTTCGCCATGCAATAGTATCTTTCATGACGATTAAAGAGAAGAAGTCTTTGCTTGGTGCTAGGCCCACACTAGAAGTTTCGAAAATTTTGTCGCTGTTTGCTGTTTTCATCCCGATGACTTGGCGCCGAGTAGGAATTTTTTTCAATAACTTAGCGTTTTGGTTGTGACGGGCAAAAACGGAAAGAAATACTCAGTGAAAAAAAGGAGGGCAACATGCGAATGTTTGTCAGACTTAGTAGGAACTCTCGTTGGATGCGTTTCAAGTGGGCTGTACGGGCTACATCTAATAACACTTACTTTTTTTGATTCGTTTGTGGTGTGATTGAAAAACAATGATGGGAAGCAATTAACATGTAATAATGAGATAGAAGCGTTCAGGTTTATAATTTTTTTGTGTTTTGTCACAAAATAAAATTATACACAATGTGAAATGACTATGGGCGTTATCCACGAGGAACGTTGTTTGTATTTCTCTATATATTTCTATAAGAAATAACTTATCAATAGTAAAAGATTTAATTTTATTTTAGTAAAAAAAAATTACAGATAACTATCCATAACTTCAGATATCTTCAAGTAGGAGTTCAATTCCAATTAAATTATTGGAAACAGATTCATGTCTGCCCATACTGTTTAGATTTAGAATTTCATTACAGTAATTAGGCACCGATAAATATTCATCTTCGCAGAGTACATTTTCAATTTAGTTAATTAATTTATCACGAACGCATAGAAAAGAAGCGAGTTCCCTCATTGGCTTAAAGGTTAAATGTTGTTATCACCCACAAAGCCGGAGCCTGCACGAAGTAGTTGCAAGAACGTATTTGGGTTTTTTAATAGAAATGTCTTGAATCAGCATGCACACGTATTTTGGAAATTAATTAAGCGTTTCTCTGTCGGTTGGGATGATGAATGTTTCTTACTGTTTTTAAAGAAAAGCTATATACTAATTAACGATTAGATTACGAGTTCAAGATTTCTTTGAGGTGATAGTTTAAGGTGCCAGTGAAGGCCGAATCAACTTTCACCTCGTAGAAATCGATATCAGATACCCTGTAGAAAATTATGTGCCTTATGAGCTGATTACGCGTAAGTTTCCAGGAGAGAAAATGAGGCCAGTTTTTTAAGTAAAAGTTAACCTGTATTGCCCAGGTATCAACAAGGATATTATGTCTGTGTCTGGGTTTAATCTTTGGTCATAGAGGGTGGGTGTGAACGTGACTAAAAAGAGGTGGACGGTGTAAAGGAACCACAGTTTTCCAGCGTACGTATCGTATCTAAATTTTGGGTCTTTCCTCATTATAGGAGGCGTCTCTTACTAATTATCAGGGCTGTTTTTGACTTTTTCCTTCATACTAGAAAGTTCGTTCAGCTTTTTTAACGACAGTGCAATTTTGTGTGTATAACTGCGATGACTTCATATCTTTCTCCTCAGTTCAAATATATGATCTATCATTTGCATTATTTACCTTCTACGGGTATATTACGAATTCACAATGTGACCAGCTTTCAGTTGGCTTAATAGCTCAGTTGGTAGAGCACTGCACCGGTATCGCACAGTTCATGGGTTCGACTGAATCCCGTTCAGCCCTGACTTTTCCGTGTTTCAGGCTTTAATTTCACGACTAAGTTGTGTGTGAACTGCGATGATCAATCATGACTTTAGTGCTATTTTAGCTTATTCCCAATTTCTCAATAAGCCCCTTAGGTTCCAGAAATCACATGTTCTACTATCTAACAATTGCGAATAGTAATCCGGCGACGAAATGCCCGCAACAATAATGTCAATAATGGCGGGGAAAAAAAGCCAACTCGACGAAATCACATGTTGATATCCACCAACGCGACGGCGATTACGTCATTTATAAACAAAAAAAGATCTAGGATGACTCGACAGGGATACAAACAGTCGATTGTAGAAACAAAATGCGTCTAAGCCAAAAGAATCCATAGATGACTCATCTTCTAATAGGACCAACAATCACTTGTAATCTGAATATTTTCGTAATTACGAAGATGCGTTCAACTGACAAAAACAAACAAATGATCTTAAGGAAATACGTTTATTCCGAGAGAACGCTTATGTCACTTATCTACTCACCAAGAGTTATCAACCCATCCTGAGGTCCTAATATATTTTCACAAACGGTGAATGCCGTGCATGCATGTCGTCGATTAAACAAACAACTGGAGAAACCATCAGGCCCTGCAAATACATACAAGATATCTCGATAGATTTAAAGGATACTTCAGAAGTGAGTTTATTGACCTGGGTTTCTTGGAAAATAGTTTTCATGCTATCATCATGCCGGGGAAGTCATTTTCACATGATTACCAGGATGTAATCAAGATCTAGTAATCTTTTCATGAGTACTTCGTTGGAGATGACGCATTCGATTGGAATACATCAGTACCTCTCACCACCCAGGTTACCTGACTAACCTTTTTTAACGGTTGATTTAGCAGTGCTACAGATCAGAGCCTTTTAAGGTAAAAAAAATATAAAATTCCTTCCTCAACAAAACACAGTTATTGATTTTCTTAAATGCAGACGTCACTAGATTCAGGTGCTATTGTCATTATCCGAGCCAGGTTGAGTGGCTTGTGACGCAGCAAGTTGAGAATGTTCCGGTTTCCCGCCAAAACGTATCCGTGCTGCAAGTCACATGACGAACTCGTTTTTTCATTTAAGCGTGACGTCGTAAACAGGAATAACGTAATCAAGGAGCTGAATAACGAGCAATGAGATGGAGTCTCCCGGGAGGTTTGCGGTGAGCAACCACTCAATCCACTTAGAACTAATCTAGTCTAAAACAAAATCGAAAAGCAACGGGAAAAACGCCTTTACCTTCCTATGCTATGCTAAGAATTTGGAAAAATATCCAAATTTTACAGAGCAAGAATTTTCCAACGAACTGCTGCGTGATGTAATGCAAATTTGACTTCTCGATATTGTATATATATTGAAAAACAATTAAATCAGCCCTTTTCAACGTATTCAGTGATTAACGTTTTCTTAAGTGCTGCCCTTGTACTACATAACAGTGGAGGTCAAGAAAGGTTTTTTTAGTGACATTTTTCTTCCTTTTTTTTCGCAGCCATACACAAAAACCTTTTATTACGTTTATCAACTCAGCATGAACATTTATGTCTAAAACCTTTTAGCTGCTATTTTCGTTTTGCTCGGTTGATTTTTTTCAACATGATTTGTGTGTTTCCCAGCCGTTTCGCAAGGAGTATTCCTATTAGGAGACCACATAAATCATTAGCGTGTTTCAAATATTTTGAAATGAAGCAAGCACTGGCGAATGTTGAGATAGAACGTTCGGTTAAAAGCTCATAGGGTCTCAAAGTGCTTTAAGATATAATATGGCTTTGAGCGGCACGTACACAGGATATATTCGGAGGCGATAACCTATTACTGTACCACTATCAGCCAAGATATTTGCTTTAAGCCACCGTATATAACGATTTGTTGGTGCTTCATGATCGACTGATTTCCTGCATCAAAACAGTTCCTTCATTAGGCCTGCTTCAACGAGTTCACGTGTGGTTGGCAATCCGCAATCCACACATTACCTCTCGCTAAAACGGTTCACGTAGTTTCCTGACTTGATGGGAAAGCTAAAAAAAGGAAATTCGCAATTTCTTCGTGTTTTCTTCGACCGTTTTCACCGGTCAAAACAACAGCTTTCATATTCAAAGTAAGCTACACTTGATTGCTTTTGGTGAGAGCGGAATGTAGACAAAGTAATCCTGTAGATCTTAACTACAGATTGTCATCAAAATAAAATGAGCCTTAAATATATTTGGTTGCCATTCTTCATTGTTATCAATAACTGGAATTTTTATAACGCCAAGCTTCTTTCACAATTGTGTTTCTTAGTACGTTGATTTCGTGCGGCTTCCGTTGTTTCATGATGTGTTTTGATTCTCGCCAAAACAAAGGTGCCAGATTGAAACACATGGCGCATGACCAAGCCAAGTCCAAAATTGCAAAATTACGTCATCGCTAGCTACCTGTTCGAAGAACGAAAAACATGCAAAATAAGGCATTATAAGCTCTTTATGGCGTTGCTTTCAATTAATCCTCTCAACAACATTGCCCCTAGTACCGCAATTTTTTTCCAAACGAATTTGAAATAATCTCGAAGACATGCAGTTTATTAGGATTACAACGTAATGAGACGTGGCTGAAGCGAATTATGCAAAAGGATAATATTACTTGAAATAATACTGGGCTTTCAGGTCAAAAAGATTACACAATCTTCTCACAATATCCTCACAGACTCTTATCAGCTTCCAGTGTCAAACAATTAAGTCTGTTGCTCTGACACGTAACCTTTTTTTTACGTTCAAATACGTTCAATAGAATACTAAATACTTGTGGATTATATAATCTTGTAATGTGTGCGGTCAGGATTGCAAGACGTGACAGCGAGATCCGCAAAATAGGAGTATCATAAATAATAGCCACCTTAAGCTCGCCTTTATTTTGTTTTCGCAATGCCACGCATAAATAAGCAAATTTGAGAATCTACGTAAACGTGTAGGATCGAGCTGGTGACTGACATTGGCGTCATAAAAACGGAAGATAACTTCTCGGGGTTATTTAATGAATCATCGAAACTATTTTTTTTTAGTATGATCCTATATCCTATATCATCGACTACCATAAATATAACAAACAATTAAGACCTTGCAGTGAACTTATATTTAGAAAAACACTGAACGCACGCATGAGGAAACTGTTTGAAATTATTTCTGACGTGGCAGAATCCTGAGTTACTAATGTCACCAGAAAAATACCTTTCACATTATCTCACGCAGACTTCTGATTACACAATGTGTAAGGAGTGATAAAGCCCATCTATTCTTCAGATTAAATGCTAAATGTGTTGAAACACAAAGAAAGGACTTCCTTAATGGTACAAAAAAACGACGAAAAGCTTACAATAAACATGCCATGAGAAACCCAGACAAAGAGCACTTCGTCAGTCAGGTAAATTATCGGTTGAATTTTCGTGAAATTGCTAATCAATAAACGATTATCGAAAATTGCCTCGAGGGTCAACCTCCATTAAACATGCTTTGCCGTCCAACCGTCATAATCTTCGTTCACAAACGAAAACACACCACAACCTAAGCCCAGCTTGTCGGCAACATCAAAGATATCCGGGCGTTTTACCAATAAAATACCAAGGCTATTGTGTAACAATCAGATTACAATCTCTCCTACAACAATAACCGAATCTCTCAACACCGTGAATGGAATATCAATAAACATGGACAAGACCACCGGCCAATAATGTTACGCACAAGCTTATAGTGCTCATTCACTCGAGAACATCGTTGATCCAAAACGGCATCTGAGAGTCAGGAGTTGGGTTTCGAGTCACGTTTTTTACCAACGATTACGTATGCCCCCGTTCTTCCTTCTCGCTACCACTCAACACGTAAATATTCGTCGTCTCAGTTTCCATCTGCGCGGCTGAAAGCGTTGCTGCCCTCAGCTGACCTCCTAAAGCCCTTGCGGTAACACGCTATAAATAACTCTTTTGTCAATTGTGACAAGTATAAAGGGAAGTTCAACAACACAACACCGTTGAAGCTTGTGAGGAAAGCAACACATCAGCAAGACGCACAAGATAAACAGAGAAACGATGGCGTTGGTGCTCAATAATATCGCTGTTACTACCACGACGCCGTCTTTTACAAGACCTATTCCAAGTCCTGGTCCATTTTCATTCACGAGTGGAAATCCAGCTCACAGGTGCTTAGAAGATGGCATTTTTACTTATTCAAACGCGTACCCAATCCCGCACTGTGTTCACAGGAATAAAGAAAAAGAGGTACAAAGTATGAACTTTTTCAACTCAAGCGACCCGAGATTTGATTCGGTTATTCTCGACGACGATGCGCTCACGTCTCTTATTCTTGAGATGGAGCTGGACAAAATGAACCCGTTACCCGAACTACAAGTAGTCAACGCGGATTTGACAGACTGCAACGTGTTAACGTCGAACAAGCCACAGCAAACTGTATGATTTTTCAAAAGACACCGAGGAAAAAAGTTCGCTGAAAAGGACAGCGTTATTCAGTGTTGGAGGAAAAGCACAAGGTTTTGTCTCTTCAGGAAACGAATTTATTCATATCAGTGAAAATTAACCACAAGAATTTGTCAAATGAAGTACCTGGGTAAAGGGCTCAGGAACATCAGCGTAAAATTTGAATGTTATGTTGGATGGACAGATTGAAATATTCACAGTGACTTGTCACAATTTTGACAATTTTGTAAATAGAACATGTAAAATAAATGTAAAAAGCTTCATTGTTTTGACCTTGTATGTCTCACAAGATTTACCTGAGACGCAACAATTAGCAAAGGGTAAATAAAACGCTAAAATGAAGGCGAGGACAAGCAAATGGTTGGAGGTTTGGCTGGCTTAATCTGGCTGTGCACGTATCTGCTACTCTAATTATATTCGCATGTTTTTTGCTTGCCAGTGCGTTCCGAATGACTACGATAAGAAACGTCTAGCATGGTAGCCTGGTAGATCGATATCAACTCAAGCTGTTCAATGTTCCTGTACGTCACACTGCCCTTGAGTAGTAAATTAACTCGTGGACATAAAAGGTCAGCGAACAACTGGGACAAAGGATATCATTTAAAATCACAATCAAGAGGGTTAATTGTGAAAATTTTTGCCTTGTTTTGCAAACGAGATTCGCAAATTATGCTCGCATCTGAAGAGTATTTGCCGTATTCCTAAACTTCTGTTTATAGCATTTCCGGTGTAGACTGGCTATGCTGCGTAAAAATAACGCGGGAAACACACCGCCTGTCACAGCATTGTATCGTGAACGATGCTTTGGCGCGTTTTTCGTTTGTGTTAAGGCCTGTTTCCGGCGGAATACAATGAAAACAGGAATAACTAACCCGCAAGTAAAAAGATACAGAAATAAATGTCTCATATCAAGAAACAGAACGGGTGGCTCTGTAGTTTCTCGACAAAAGGGATTTAGCATTCTAATCGATCCAGTGAATCGAATTACCGCTATCTCGGCGAAGCCACTCAATTCACAGTTGGGTTCAAGAGTTAAATTTTATTAAAAAGAATTCCTATAAAAAATTCCCACTCGCACTATTTATATATTTACCTCCCACAGTAAAAGATAGGAATTTTCGTCGACCTTTCAACGGAAGGGTCAAACATATTTTTCAAACTCAACTCGTTTCAACTTTGTTCTCTTTGACTCCTCAGCGTCGGTTCATCTAATCCATGGGTTTTTCCACTTCCTCCATAACCCACTTTTCCCCAGACCAGAATATTCTCGACAATAATTGTTTGGTGAGCTGTTTCTATTTCACAATCATCGTGGTAACGGGGAATTTGGGTGAGATTGCAAGCCGCATTGTTGAACGAGAGCCCCCCCGCCCCCAATTGGAAATATACCTTGTACTAAGCGCGTGCAGTTTGACTAAGCAAAGGTAGAATTCCTTTTGTTTTGTTTTCGCTCCTTTTTTTGAGACTAAAACGCAAAAGTCATAAAAAGGTTACACCATGAGCTGTCAAGTCGCGCAAAACCTGTCGAATACCTCTGGCAAGACACATCACGGAGCATTTTTTTTTTTTGGAGCCAAAAGAAACGCACATTCCTGTAGGAATGTCAAGATACCGAAATCTACTTTATTTCCTCAAGATATCTGTCGAATGTCTTGCATGTAAAGTGTCTACAATGATTTCCTGTGAGGAAATCGTATGTCTGAAGAAGCGTGTCTAAACAAATCGAGATCTTTTCTCGGATATCACTCCAAGTTGATCCTTTACATTAACAAGGAAGGGGTTAATACGCACGCAAATGAAAACGAAATGCAGGGAACTTCAAACAAGATTGCAATTAACGCAATTTCATCACAAAACGTCTGCTCTGCCAGGGAAGTCACATCGACAATAGGCGGAAGTTCACACTTAAGACTATGATTAGAAAGGCCACGTTACCTTTACAAGAATACAAAAGGCAAGTCAGGAAGAAGCTAAAAGGAATTTCCTGTCCCCGGTTTTTTTCTGGAAAGCCCTCGTTGGCATATGAGTTATATCACGTCATTTTGTCAAAGCCTGAAACGATGTAGAACAACGTGACCGTATCATCGAATTAAATAGACAAAGAGGTCATTGTGGTAAACAGCAAACCAGGATTCCGGCATGCATGTACAGGGGCGTTACGGGGTATACAGGAGTATGTATGGTTTGGGCATTATTATAAGTTATCCGGGTGACTGTATCATGTAACATGAATTACAGTTGTACCTCGCCATTTCGAACTCTTAGGGAAGAACAAAAATTGTTCAAAGTAGCGGGAATTCGAAATAGCTGAAAGTTGTAAAGCACTGAAAGGCAAATCCAAGGGAAATGGTTTTGAGCTCGAAATAACGAGGAATTCAAAATAACCGGCTTCGTAAAGCGGGGTCTCCGGGGCGGGGCCCAACTATACTAGTCCCCTCGCCCCAATCCCCAACAACGCATACAATCAGACCAATCAGTGCCAATGTTGAAAAGTTGCTCTTCGACCTCTTGTTATGTTACATGGAAGCATACACATGCGTCAGAGTACATTCATTATAACTTCCTCAACTATTTCGTTAAACGCCTGTACCAGTTAAAAGTATTCTTTCATGTTCTGTTTGACGAGATACAGTCATTTATGGGTCGGCTGCATTTCACTTTTCACCCTCAGAATAAAACAAATTAATGAAGCTGTCATCAAGTACAATGCGCCAGAATCTTTCTTTGTCTCCTCAAGCGTATTACCACCACGACTACCACGGAAGAATTAAAATGTTGGTGAATGTTTCCTTACAGATCACTCTACAGTTCCTGATTATTTTATGGACTTCCTGAAAGAGAGGGAAATGTATGAGGGGTGGTCAGGGGTGGTCCACCCAATTCTTGAAATCCAGACCTTATGGACTATTTGATTTTCCATATTCTTTACAGACCTGACTTTCAGTATAATCTGTACTCGATGTCAGATTTGATTGTGTCAACCTGTTATTGGCCCCGAACGCATAAAGAATTATAGATGATTGTACAACGCTTGTCCAGAAAAACTCGCGCGCGGCAGTCCTATTTCAGACCTGGGGGACCTGTGACCAGGATTAATGCGTTTACACTTGATTACGCGAACGGGCTTTAGCGAATACTGTCTTAAGTGTTTTTTTTTTCTCTCTTCATGTCTCTATATTTCATTTGAAGTCTAAACTCACTGATCAACTTAAAAGTTTGATGGATCAGTCAAAACAATGAATCAGTCATGATCGTCGGTCGATCAGGGCGCGGACACCTGCTGCGAGCTAGGGCGGGTCAACGGTCACCTTCGAATCACGTTAGATAAGGGAGGGGATGATTTACACAGGCTAGTGATATCACAGCTAAAGCCGAAAGGACCCGAAAGTATGTGTAGAATTACGCTCGATTTCCAATGCTATCTGCGCGGGCTCATTTCCCGAAACGAGACTAGTTTAGAACGTTTAATTAACAAAGACAGAAATGGTAACCAAAGCCAAAACCTTCTAGCTGCGATCATGCGTTCTTTATTGGAGGAAGGGCGAGGTTTTCTTTCTTTTTCAGGCTTTCCGGCACTAAGAAAAGCGCCTGATCACAATTTACCAAAACTACTGACAGTACTCGAATTAATGGAAACTTCGAATAGGGACCGGGTGAGCTCTCGGTCAAAAGTCTCTTTCTTCTCTGGCTTCTTTGTGGTTATGACACATGATCTTTTTAGTTGGGCAGAAAAAAAAAAGATACCTTATTGATACCGAGCCTTAGGCGAGCCAGTTAAAGAATCCCCATTTCCAATTCGCAGAAGAAAAAGCCATAAACGCTCTTTTTCCACTCCGGTAATAAATTGCCACTTTTTGATATCAGTAATGCGGCTTTTTTAGTTCGAGAGTCTTTAATTGTCTCATATTTTGCAACTCGGTGAAGTCTGAATGTTAACTACTTCCAATCACACGACATTTCCCACCGACTACTATTTCAAAGCCTGACCTTTACTCCACTTAACTGTAGTTGTTGTTTTATTTACCCCTATTAAGGCCAGTCAGTTAACAATCACTACGTTAGAAAAATAAACTGGTATTGTGCCAAGCCTGCAAATAAATTTCCCATGGTCATTTCATTACCAACAATATTAATATATTGGATGGGAATGTCGATTTGAAGTATTTAAATTATCCTACTCTTGGCAACGATTCAAACCTCTTACTGATTTACCCCGGCGAAAGAAAGACGAAATTTTGAAATAGTCGACTAAAATAATCTTACGATTGCAGTTACCGGAGTGGTGTCTAAGACTTGAAAAGTTGATAAACTGTACGTTTGTAATAAGTTCTATTTGGTAAAACTATCAACAAAGAAAGCAGAAACGTCGCAATTTGGTTTTCAACAATTTGGTTTTCCTAAAACTAGAACACGCGGTAAATCTTGGAAAAGATTGGTACAAAATTGAAGAAACTACCGCGACAAGGACTCTATCTAGCAAGGCATCGTGAAGTAAAAAACGACGAATTTCAGTGGACTATTAGTTTGTCATGCCGCACAAAACTGAGGATTTCAAACTGACAACTGCTTCAGTGATCCAAAAACATTTTTAATTAACGAAGTGTAGAAAATAGTGTATGTTTGGTCTACCATACACAATTGCACTGGTCATAAAATATTGACGCTACTCTCGACCAATAAGCAAAGGTAGAGTCAGTTCAGTTTAAAATAAACTAGATACATGTACAAATTTTTTTCCCCTTCTGTGCAAAGTTCATAATTAAGGTGACGGGCGTTGCTTAAAAGCGTGGCGCGCAAATTCTGGACAGCCGACACTTATTCTGTAGCTTTCATGTGTCTGGCGGTTTTCAGCTCAATGGACCAAAATGATCGTGAAGTAATTCCAGTGAAGCCTCGCCCCTGTGTGCTTCGCGGTTTGTTAATATTTTCGTTCCGTTACCCAGCGGAAAAACCGCAAACTATTACTACGCGTTCCTGTAAGATCGAAATGTGAAGATAGCGGCATTCGAATTACACGAGACAGTTCCAGGTGCCGTCAGAGTGACACTTCATACTGTTTTAGTGTTACCGCTGTAATAACCTGTAATAAAAGCATAAATGATATCAATGAAGAAATGTTTTGCGGAACAGAAAACAATTTGCTGCCGTCAACCAAAATAAAATGAACATTTAGGCGTTTATGTTCCATTCTCTGTGGTTTCCTACACAGACAGAAAAAAACAAGGCTATTGAACACGGAATCAACATCGCTATCTTGCCAATTAAACGGTCATCAAGTCCTTACTATTCATAGATTGTATCGGATGCTTTGAATGTCCCAGAACAAGGAAAAATCAACCGCGGTCACGTACTTCCGAAAGCAAAGAATGGCTGTGATTAAAAAATAAATTTGGAATAAATTGTTATGATTTCTATTGCATTTTCCAAAAGAAATAACAATAAAAAGAAGGATTTTATTTGGAAAGAATGGATATTTTGTCCGGACAACCCCGTGCCACGATAAGTGTGGATTTGATATCAGCATTCCTATATTTTGTCGCCGGCTTTTTACAAACAAACGGAAATGCCTCACAAGTTATTTAAGTTGCTCGATTGCCTGCTCTTCCTTGCACAGAATATGAATGTTGCCTAATTTCTGGCATTTACGAGAATCCGACCCACAAATTCAAACGCATCTTAATGGTTAAGTCTGTATACGAGCCTTAGAGGCCCATCAGGCCGGAGCTTATCCCGGTCTCCGTAGCATGGAGAGACTAGGAATATTGCTACTGCCCCCTGGATGGGATGCTAGTCCATCGCAGGGTTACCCCCAGCATTAAATTTGCCGATACCCATTTATACACCTGGGTGGAGAGAGGCGCTGTGAGAGTTAAGTGTCTTGCCCAAGAACACAACACAATGTCCCCGGCCAGGGCTCGAACCCGGACCGCTCGATCCGAGCGCACTAACCATGAGGCGACCGCACTAACCATGAGGCCACCGCGCCTCCCATGAATCTTAATAGTCGTTATTTATCGTTGTCCAAAGTATTCCAAAAATGTAAAACTTGTTAAATAATATACACTTATGGTAACTACGGGTCCCGAGGGGAACAGTTAGTGTTGTTTTCCCGAGAATTATGTTAACAGTAAGTAATAATAAGGAAAGAAGTCAAAGTAAACTCTGGTTAGAGAACGAGCGGGAAGTATTTAGCCATTGCTACGTGACCATGAACCAACCATAAAGAGCGCTCGTAAGATTCAACCTAACTCCAGCTTTATCAGCTGGATAACGATATTAGATAAATTACGGCTCGATGAACTGATAACTCAAGGGCATTTGCACGAAAGAAATCTATATATCTTATGCAAAGTGAATTCAACCTAACTTCCAACCCCGTTGTAATACTGTTTGAAGCGCTCGTAGATCTGAATTCTGCTTAGGAATGACGTGCATCCTGGGGGGTACTCTCTACACGAGGGGGCTTCCCTCCCCCCGCAAAAGGGAAACCTTTTTCAGGTTGATGGTATACCAAAATGGAAGAATTTCAAGGAAAGCTGTCATTTGGTCCTTTCACACTATCTTCAACAAGCACACCAAAAGCCTGAGTCATCTAACTATGCTCACTAATCCAAGCTTGTAGAAAAGGGACACAGTAGGTCTCCTTTAGGTACTCTTTATGAAAACTTTCAGATACGAACTGTTAATAATAACATATCAAAGGGTGAGGGTTTGAACTTCAGAACGGGGCCTCCGTCTAAAATTTAACCAGGCCACCATTAGGGTTGGGATTTTTCAAGCAGCCTTGCTAGACGAGACAGGAAATGGTCTCATCGTTTAGGATTATAGTCACAAACGCATCGTAAACAGAACACGCAGCAAACATATTTTATACAACTAAAAACGTCTTGTCTGTAAATGAGCGAGTCAAGATCTCTATTAATCACAACATTCCGAAATAATTTTCGTGTCCAGTTGCACATTAAGAGAACCCTGAGCTTCCCAAAAGGTCATGGCAACATGGTGCTGGTGACAACTTGGGCTGGGATTAAATGATATCGAAAATAAAATTCAGAAATGATAAAACAGGTACTAGAACATTTTTTCAATATGACAAGTATTAAACACGAGCTACGAATTCACGCTTGTGCCACCTACACGATGGTTATGGCTGTAACACTATATTTGATGTACTTCATATATTTTTTACATAATTTAAATATTCATAGGTTAATCATGCCGTTTGTACACTGTTTGTGGATTTGTTTATATTTTGTAACTAGGAACGTTTGTTTCTTTGATTATAATTGCCTTAAACAAATGCAAGGATGTACAGCTCATGATTTCGATATAGAAAGTCGTCACCTCATTTACCCAGCAGCAGAAAGTTATAAATTTGGGCAAATGGCATGCTTATTCACGTATAATAGCAAACGTCAGAGAGCAAAGGCCCCCAATTCTATTGCACACGGAATTAATCAAATGCAGCACCATCATTGACAGTACAACAAAAAGACCATGTATGTATTGTTGCTTTCGTTTTTAGTGTTTCGTTGATGTTGCTTTAGTGTCAACAAATTGGATATCGAAAATCCTTGAACTACTGTTACGTCCTAAACATTGGAACAACTCAGCTTCATTGAAGTAATACTTAACCGTGGTGATTATGAATATGTAATTAAATTATTTGTTCACATGCTGGGATACGCAATCATGAGAATGATATAAAAATCGTGCCATCATTTTGATAGTTCTGCAACAAATCAAGCACATGATTGGTGCGTTCCAACTATAACAACAAAAAACTTTAAAGATGAACAGCCCAATCACAAAATGTCCCGCTCTTTTGCATATTCATTCAAGTCATTCCAAATAGCCAACACGGTAACAACTTCATGTAAGCCAATACGGAGCCTCCATCAAGCACGGCGCCTCACCAAACAGGGCCAAGACGCCCGAAATTAAGAAAAGCTTGTCTCGAATCCAAATCCCACAACTGCATGGATCACGCAACATAACCAGGCGCTTGCAAGAAACAGCCGAATACAGTGACAAGCACAGCTATGCCAAACACCCAGAGTGACAGTTTATCCATCACCATGGCTGCTATCCGCCACTCCTCTTTATGATTGTTGATCCTGTCGTCGACGACCGAGTTCTCGACAAGTGTGTCAACTCGTTCCAGGATCCTCTCGCCAAGCTGTAGAACAGGATCCTGAAAACCGTCCTGTTGGTTCAAAGAGATTTCCGACGCGTTCAGAGGGGGTGACACGGAAAGAAAACCGTTTGTCGTCGAATTAAGGTGTCTGTAATGACTGTCATAGGGGTTGTTGTTGTGGCTGTTTAGCTTGTGTAGTTTAGTCCTTATTTGGTGTGTTCTTCCAACCGGTTTCAAAGCCGTTTGAATGGTTGCCATGCGACCCGTATCCTTACGCAGATTAGAATGTTCTTGAATACGTTTGAGGTTTTCCATGCTGATTCCAAAGAAGTTGCCGAGGTAGCCCAGCACGTATTTTCGGACCCACTTTGGCATCTCGATGACATCAGAGTGATAATACTTCAAGATGTAACAAGTCCAGACCAGGCCTACGGCCATTTCAACCATTCCAGCCATATAGAACTTGGCGATGAGCGGAACTACATCTGAAGATGGAGGAATTGTTTCCGCCACCACCAACATAAAAACCGTCATGGCAAGAAGGATGGTAATTGTGAGGGAAATCCGCTCACCTGTGAAGGGCAAGATAACATTTTCAGTTATTTTTTATTTATTTTATGCTGTTTATGCGTTCGTCACAAATACAGTTAAATAGAAAAAAAACATATATCATATACAAGAAGAAAACAAAAGTGATAGAAAGTTGCGAGAGGGTCCCTGTAAAGCAACCATGAGGCTTACAATACTAGACTTGCTCATATAAATAATACAGTAACCCCCATTTTTAACAGGATAAGAGGCAAATTCTGTACATGGGTTTCAGAGCCACCTTAAATTTTCGAAACTGAATTGTAGATGGTATCCACTGACTTGGTATATGCTATTAATATATTCCCCTATGGAAACCATGCAAAATAGTTTTATTTTTCAAACCTTCCTTTAAGCTAAACAAATGTTTCACCGCGTTGAAACAAATACTGTGTAAAGGATAGGTAGACTGTCCCACCCTCCTCTCTCACTTCACAACCACCCAATGGAGACTATAATACAGTGGCAGATCCTTTAAGAAAACGAAATGAACTCACCTGACTCTGCAGGAAGCACAAAGGACACATTTATCAACACAGTGATGATGACCAGTGGTAATATCAGGTTCATCATGTAGAACAGTGAACGTCTACGGATGATGATCGTATACGTCACATCCGGGAACGGCTCCTCGCAACAAAAATACTTCAAAACATTTCGCCGGGCCGGAGCGCCGACAAGTTTCCACTCGGCGCTGTCGATGTAATTTCCCAGGTCAGCGGACATGCTCTCATTTGTGACGTCGAGTCGGAAGCCATCGTAAGTCCACGATCCGAATTTCATTTTACAATTCTGTGTGTCAAATGGGAAGTATTTAATGTCGATGCGGCATTTGCTCTTGAAGGTGACCGGCGAAAGCCACACATTCTTTCCCGAATGATGAAGAACAACCCTGAAGTTAAGGCGGTCCAAGTTGCCGCCAAAGCTTATGTCGTCATCAGCGCTGCAAACAAACATATTGGACTGACGTTAGTATCGACCGAGTGCTTCAACTGGCTACTTCAAACATGAGGTGGGCCAGGAAAAATGTTCTTAGAATGAACAATTAATTGACTTAAGCCCCACTACGCAATAAGGCATCTCAAAAATAGGTACTCTTGGCAAGAATTATGGTGGGCTGTTGAAAAGAATCAGAACGACTGTTGTACTTCCAGCTAGAGTCGTTAGTTCTCTCGCCCAGATTTTAAAATAGGCCAATATATTCTGACTTGGCTCGAGGCCTAAGGGAATAGAGAAAAAGAAATCACATCAAGAGGAAAACATGAATCATTAATTTAATTTGCTTTATTCCCCCTATGCCTCGGAACTAAGTTAGAATTTTAATATAGTTTGTCGAAATTCCTCCATTGAACCTTTGAACACAGATAATTGAACAGAGATTACGTCAAAATGTGGTAAGAACAAAAACGTGGCACATGAGCCGTTAGTCGAGTGTGTCATTGATGTTCTTTACATGTTTTGACGTGCTCTTTGGTTCATCACTGAACAGACGCACGTCAATATGGAATCTATCTGTTTTACATAATAAAGAAACAAAAAGAATGTCGAAGACGTCATCTCTGTGTCTTTCCTGCAATTGATCACTAGTAAGAACCAATCAAAATAAGGGAAGAATTTAACTTATATTAAAAGACTTTTGTTCATAGAAGCATTACAGACATGGTGCAGTCCCCTAAACACCAATTCCAGGAAGAGCTTTGTTGGCTTTGAACAAAAGCGGGGGGGAGGGGGGGGGATAGCTGTAGGTAAAAACTGAATATACGAAACTTCAATACTTACTTCTCATAAAGAACAATATCAGGAAGCCAAACATTCTTTGGAGCAACATTGATTGTTGTTAATCCACCATATTCAGTGCTGTTCCATGCTAATAGTGGATTATTCCAAATCTGAGGACAGATAAAAAGCACGGTTAAGCCTCATATCAAATCATCGTTGTTCCGTCCATCTAACTCGATGCAACTTACTAAAGAACAAAACACCGCTACTTACCACTGTGCTGTGATTGCTAACTTGGTAACTTGTCTTCTCTTCACTAGCTCCTTATTTCCTAAGTGCCCCTTTGTGTCAATGTGGTCTTTCTTCCTTCCTTGGCCGCGTTTATTCCCTATTTTGTGCATATAACTTCACTGCAGCCTTCATCTATCTTTCTGGTTGCTAACTAATTCTTTACTTGTCACCGTCTCACTTCTTTGTATGATATACTGCATACTCTACGTTCGCTGGTCACAAAACTATGGTACAGTCTCAAAAATTCCTTCTCTGTGGATTCGGCATCTCATTTTTCAACTAAACAAGTGACGCAAACTCGTGTTCGAAAGCGCTCCAAAATATGCTACTTTAGCAAAACGTCTACGTAAAGTTGCTTTACTGAGTCGCACTAAGATAACCATAGGCTCTGACAATGCTCAGCCTGAGTTTGTATTTGGACCGAGAAAGGTTCGTGCTCCACTGAGATCAAAGTTAAGCAAGAAAGTGAAAGATAGAAAAGTGTTAATGAAGTTTTAAATGACCAAACCTGTTTTCTTTCGTATCACCATTCTATTAGAATCTTTTCATTTTAAGACGTAATTAAGGTAGAAGTACATGTTAATAGGTCTTACCTGCCTCACCCAGGCGCTAGTTGTTAAAATTTGATTCTTTTCATCCTAAAGAGCAAAGAAAGACTCAGCCATTAATAGCATTTTATTTCGTAATGTGCATATGGTGTGCTAAAACATGTACAGGATGACTAAAACTCTGGAAGTAGGGTTATGCAAAGGATAATGCAAAACGAGAATTGTTTCTCCTGCTAGACCAATGGTCCGTGACAGCCTGCTCCTGGTTCTCGGTTTGTAGAGACAGCAGGCCAGCGAAAAAAAACCGAGCGGGTTCTGACCGAGAGAGCTTGGAATGGGCGGTCTCTAGGGTTGAGTGAACGACTGTGGGAGTTAATTGAACTAACTCTTTTTTTCCAGTTTACAAGATTCCTCTCAAACAGAGAGAAACAATAGTTTTTTTAAGGCAGAAAATCATCTGAAAAATAATAATAAACTAAGAATTAACATGGACAGGTACGGATGCGCAAGATAAAGATGGATCACAAACGATTCACTTGAAAAAGTTAGCCCATTTTTGCAAGTTGCAGCGGAGTTATAGAGGTATTTCGAATATCGAATATCGAACCAGGACCACTCATCCAGAGGGCAACAGGCCACAACCCTCTTAGCCGGCCGGAGTTATACAATAATTACAGCTGAGAAAAGGCGCAACTGAAAGCTCTCAGTCACATAGCTCTATTAACTTTATTATATTTATGTCGAAACCTTGGGTGTAAAGCTGTTCAGAACATCTTACCACATCCACAATCTGGTTGAGCGTTAAACCAAAAACAACTACGACCGCGTCTGAGTCGTTTACTACAGGTCGTTCATTCTTGTCGTAGTTGGCGTGAAAGAGCTTCTTTAACAATGCGCGTTCGTATTTACTTGCATGGCAGCCTGCAAAGAGACAAATCAAAAACAACCTTGACTTCCAGTAGCGATAATTGTCAAAGGGAGCTGAACAGTTCCCTTTGTGACCCTTTTAACCCTATCAGTAGTCTCACTCGATGGAATGCGAATCGATGCTATTCGTTACGAACCACATACATTAACCTTATATATTAGAGGACAGACGCACGATTGACGTCATCATTACAAAGTTTTTCCTTCTGTGTTTTAAAATGGCGGAAAGGTTTGAAAACTAACTTGGGCTGTTACATAACTGTTAGATAACGTGTTTTTATATAAACTCAGCCTTTGCACACTTCTTACACAGCCTTTGCTATGGTAACCTTATGTGTCTCGGAAATGATAACAACGCGTTCACTAATGATTGGGCAGGTGTTTGAGCATCAAGTGGTAAAGAGTGGTTAAATTGACCTATCAAAATTTAACTGCTGGAAACTGTTTTGAGCCACCTTACGCAAACCGCGACGGCAAAGGTGACGAGAACGTTACCAGACAGCTTAAGTTCCCTATTTATGGCTTCGAGTTAATTCAATGTTTCTTAAAACAATTAGACAACTGGTGACAGCAACGCCTCTAGCCCTAACAAAACATTACAGGTAGTGCTTACAACGGGTTCACAAGAAGAGAGAGGTTCCAGAGAAGCAATGTCTCACTGAAAATTTTAGGAAAACTGGTGATCCAGAATGAGAACTGTCGTCAAAAGTAAAGCTAAGTGCCTTGATTTAGATCATACACATGTTATAAGCGGCTATAAGTAATGCTGGCCGTTTCGTGACTTTGAACTGAGGACCCAAATTATGGTCAGCCTGCAGCGTTTTGACTGGCGCCCTTTTTAGAGAAAACTATATTATTTTTTTATATCGCCACTCGAGATAAATGCAATGAATTATTAAAAAAATCCCCGAGACTTGATTGCCCCAATATAATAAAATATAAAACATACCCGCAGTAAATGTGAAAACAAACGTTAAAATTACCGCGGTCTTATCATAACGGCTTACAATCAATACTATCGAAATACTATATGCTACTATTTTATTATTGTATCTTGAATAAAACATTATGTTATGTTATCGCTCGGATCACTGATTGCTAGTATCGGTGTCAAATACCGTTTGTTTACTTTTTTATAGGAAGGTTTTATCGGTATTGTATACCAAAGATGGCAAAGAAAGATACACTCAATGTCCCGCATACAAGAGAAAAGATTGACAGTGGTTTTTTGACGCCGTAACACGCCACAAACATTTTAAGGGCTTTATAAATTTAAAGTTTTATGGAGGGTTACCATCGTTCTAACGCATCACAGTTAAAACTGACTTTGCTAGTTTCTTTATTTATCTTTCTCAAGGTTGTTAGCCCATTAGCGTGCGAGGTACCATGCGCAATACTAACAATAAATATGCTCCAAGGCCCCGTCCACAATAAGCTAAAGGAATTTAAAAACGAATGTTTCACTCTGAGCACGCTTTCCGTCCACACTGTGCGAATATATTTTGAAAACGCAACAATCACTATTCATTTGTGTTTGAGTAAAACTCGGCCGTAACGGTTTCGGAAAGCTTCGTTTTCACTGAAAACGTTTTCCGTCCGCACAACAATCGCGCAACAAAGCCGGCGTCTGAAATGCCTCCAGCTTGAACATCATTGTGGACGGTAGGCCTGACCGAGGGAAAAAAGCTGCGTTTTCAAATTTCTCTGCTGTATTGTGCACGCTGCTTTATACATCACAATTAAAAATCACTTTGCAATGGAGTTTTGCTTGTTTGTATATAGATATGTTTTCAGTTGTTACCTATAAGCGTGCGAGGTACCATACCCAATATTAAAATTACATTCTAAATGCAATGTAACGAAGCCGCACGCTGCATCTGATTACATCGCGTTAACTTCAAACTGGAACGTACCTCCAAGAAAAGCAGTCCCAGCGAAAAAAAGGAAGGTAAACTCCCAAATTCTGGTAATTTCCATTATCAGGTGCTAAATGTACTCTACACCCAACAGGACGGTACCACCTGAAAGTAAAAGGAAAATCGTCTAGTTATATATTCAGTCCGAGAAAAGGGTGGATGATAATTTACACCACTATAAGCCATTATCAGAAGGATACAGCTGAGTCCAGCTGTTGATGAATCTTAAGTATAATTTGGCTTCAAGATTTTAATGTAATTGTTTCGAAGGTCGCCGGCAGCCCATTAGAAACCTGACTTATCTCTATGTCCTTTTTAAAGAGGCCAACGCCCGATTGAAAGAACTCCCGTGTTTATTAAAGGGAACACTCGAGAAAAAGTAAACACTTCAGTAAAATTTAAATGCACAATCCAACGATTGGCATATGCATACTACATGCATGAATTCATTCAGCTGTATCTAAAAAACTCTTCATTGTCTTAATGGTAGAGAAAGACTTAGAGATAGTAAACATCGATATATTAGTCAATTTTCAAGTAAAGACCCTTTGAAAACACATCTATCTATCTTCGCCCACAGGATCTCGCGCAGGAAAGACATTATTCACTAAGATAGGCGATTTAATAAAGACTTTTTAACATTCGAAATTGTTGTGACATTTCACTGAAAGACAGAATATTAGTTAACAAAAGCGCAAAGTGTTACGCGAAAACTTCAATTTCCTTTCGATTAAGATGGCTTTTTCACCGCCTTCAACCATGCACCGCAACACCGTGCAAGTTTACCCATCTAACGTTTTTACAGTCGACAATCTCCTTTATTATATAACTTGTGTGTGTAGCCCATATAAGGCGCGCTCCGATTCCGATTGGCCAATACTAGGACATTATTCGCCCGTAATGCCCAAAGGCAGCCCCACAAGCCGTTTACGGGCCTGCAAAAGCAAAAAAAAAAGCCAAATAATAAACTACTTATTAACATCAAACGCTCTGTCGGCAATGCCAAGGTTTGAGATTTTCCCATAAAGACCTCACTATTGGTTAGAATCGCATAGCTGAAGGTAAACTCGCGCTCTGATTGGCTATCGAAGAGAGGGTATTTAGCGTGGAATTGCACTT
>OMLO01000426.1_pt1 | contig 27060 bp, 20 predicted proteins | sample 1674811 | NCBI WGS metagenome assembly OMLO01 (sample SAMN06265003, study PRJEB25207) | coral metagenome | isolation source: Coral host | place: Mexico:La Bocana,Puerto Morelos, Mexico | collected 2008-11-13
ACATTTCCGCTAAACTTGACGCGCGGTGAGGAACATAAACGATCACCGACAGGGATATAATTGCACTGGAATGTTGTGAGCCACTGGGTATCCCGTGGAGATCTCGAACATTTAGTCCGCAATCTCCACGGGATCCCAGGTCTGTTTTTTGGTTGCTAAGAACGTCTAGCTCGTTATGTTTTTTCATTATTCTGCTTGACAAAAATAATTACTATAAATGTTCCTGCATTAACCTCCAGACTCTTGAACATTGTTTGTAGATTAATATGCAGACACATTTTGTGATATCTACCTGTAGTATCATTGTGGAGCGATCTTTGCTGACGTTGCATATTACATGTTTTACATGGGGCGCAATAATCTTTAGTTAAACTTGTTTTCAGTGAGTTCGATCTCAGTTTCGCCGTCGAATTCTTCAGCCAGTCTAACATCAAGTGCTTCAACGAGCATCTCGGTTGGACTAGCAACAGTAACGCTGGATCTGAGTTACTCCATGTTCAATAACATTCCTGGAAATACCATTGATCCAACGGCGACCGCTGACCCCAAACAGCCGTTACAGACCATAAACGCGTCTGAAACGGGTAGGTCTTGGAGTTCAGTCACATTTTACGAATTCATGAAGAGTAAATACACTCTGTATATAAGCTCTGTCTATAACATAACCTAATCAATTACTGGCTGTACTGTCATGGAACTTAAAATGGTCCAACAAAATATTTCTGATTAAAAAAATACATTAATTTAGAGAGCAGTATTTTTGCTTTAGGATTTTGTTACGTGATTTTAATACGGCGTTATTCTTAGTTTCATTGCGTTAGAGTTACACAATTCCAGGTAACGTATATCGCTGGGGTCACGCCAACAAAATATCCAGCAGGGCTGTATGTTGAAAATCTTTGTCGTTGCTTAGCTTAGTTTTATACTCCTCTCAATTGGAACGCATTTTGACGACATTCCACTCTGGTAGTTTAGCATTTTTCAGATTTTTTTTTCTGAACGGGATAAAGTTGTATATGTCACGTTGTTTATTTCCAGTCACTCCTCAAGTGGATTGCAATAACATCAACTGGAAAAACGCAGAATGCGCTGACCCACAGTGCGTCAAGGTAGGTAACCAAAAATAGCAAAATGCAACGTTTTAGTTTTTGAACGACTGTGCTTTTTTGAAATAAATTACCAACACTAGTGCCGCATAACACTCATGCATATCTTTGAAATATCCAGTAAGTAACTGTACATGTCATTCATAATATTTAAGGGTTATTTTGATCTCGTACAAATATCGTTGAAGCAACACAAACATTCAAGAGCACGGGATTGCCGAGGCGGGTTCTCTTCTTTAGCAAACGATTCCCGTTAATGATATATTGATAGTGTCATTTTATGACTGACTTTGGTGCATTTTCTCCGTAGGAGCTGATAAATTCGATGTCGACCTGCATCAAGGTAACTTATAAACCACGCAATATGGGATTTTTCTATGCATTTGGTGACCCCGTGGTGTTCAAAATGTTTAAAAGTTTTTATACAATTAACTAGACTTCCTGTATCAAATTAACAGACAAACAAACAAGGAAGAATACAAGCAAAATTAAAAACAAGCCGATACTAGTCATATTTTTTATGCCTTGCTTGGAAACATACTTAAAACACAGCAAGAGATACATTCAGAACTTTACGGCGGGATATTTTCTCAGTACATCAACTAATTAAATCACCTGTAGTCAGATACCACAATACTGTACATACAACACAAATACGAGAAAAGACAACAAAGAGGTCTGAATAAGGTTCAGACTTCGATACCTCTAAAGGTGTCAAATTTTAAACATCAGCAGAGAGAGATAAGGAAATGAGATGAAATTTAACTGGTCGTTGGGAAATCGCCGATTTCTAAGTTATCGCTGATAACTTAGATTCCAGTACTCCCCTCCAGACATTCATGCAATTACAACAACAATTACAACAACAATCACAACGATAATCACAACGATAATCACAACACCACCACCACCAACAAGAACATCATCATCATCAACAACAACAACAACAACAACAACAAAACAAGGACAATACGATTATTTTGTATTTATAGGATAAACCAGGAAATCTGTCATTCTCAAACATGGATATTCCTAAACAAGCCATGATATTGGGACTGTCCCTCGCTCAAGAAATAAAAAGAAAATTGGAAAGCGGTGACCCTAATGTTACTGCCACTACAGCGGTGATTATTACAGATGGAATGGGTGAGCCAACTGAGTTTTGTATTTTGATCAAAAGATACGTTAGGAACTACTGCCCACGAGATGGGTAAAACAAGTATTTTCACTGTTAATAATAAAAGTAATTAACAAAGACAGAAAGAAATTTGAATTTTGATGTGTGCTAGCCAAGGGATTAATTAAGCTTAGCATGACAGAGTAAAGTATGTTTTTACATCTTGATCGGTCTGTATCAGATGTTGAGGTGCACCCTTAAGTCGTTGGCATGTTGCCTCGGGCACTTTTTGGATGCTCCCTTCTCCACTCTTAGTTTTCCTTGCCGCACGTTTTGCTCCATTTTCGTATGTTATGTGGAGCAAATCTTAAATGAAATTATAAAAGAAAAGAGGACAAGAAGAGAATTTTGAGGAAAAAACTAAGTCGTATAGTAATAAACTGTTGCTAACCTCTCTTGGAGAATCTGGTTTCCCGGTACTTGATTATTTTCAGTACTTGATTACTGAAACGCTTTTACTCTTTTAGCAATGGAAGTCGGTGTTTTTGATAGCGCAGACTATGTTAACAACACCAAAACGAAACTACTGACTTTCCCAAACTACTCGGACCCAGCCTTTACCGAAAAGTGGAAAAACATGGGCGACTCTGTGGCTTTCCCGGTGGAGGAACTTCCTTCAGAGGGTAAGGAAAATAAGATCTATATATAACTTGTATAGTTTACCTGAAGAAATAACCGAAAAGGATGGCTTTTGAGAAATAAAATTTTTCTAAGAATTTTTTTTTTCACGTAACCTATAGATTTTTAAGCAATCTGTAATTTGGTGTATTGTTGGTAGTGAAAACATTACCTTAGAGTCATTTTATCTTTTTATCATCTTGCTTTAAATGTTTTCTAAGGGAATCATCTGACAAACGTTGAATATATGCACAGCCAAAAAATAAGATGAGATGAGACAAGATAAGATAATTTATTTAACGTCTTATACACAGGTGAGCGATGGACTAGTATCCCGTCCAGGTGGGAGTAGAAATACTCCTAGTCGTTTCATGCTACATAAACCGGGCTCGTATGCAGGCTATATATTTTTTTACGCAGGGGGGGGCGGGGGGTGGGGGGTGTTAGCTAGTCTCCCGAGCCGAAAGCTCATGATAGAAGTGTTTCACAAGCTAAGAATACTACTCATACCTATGGAATTTGTTTCATCTACTCGGAAAAAAAATTAATAAATAAGTATGATTATTATATGATTCAACGTTTTAACAAAATTCAATGCTGACTACCTAAAAGAGTAATTAAGATGTGCCTTTTTCGTCCAAAAGATCATTCTCTTGACAAAAAGGAAAAGACACTATATAGATTTCACACTACAAGGGACACATCTTTTAAAGATTGTTTTAAATCTACTCGATGTTTCTGCCCTTAATTCCAGCTTCGCTGAAGACCTGCTTTACATACATGCGTTGAATAATTACCATTTAATGAAAAATAACGAATGGACGTTTTTCTCTTTGTAGGAAAAATCCTTTACGCTGTTGCAATTTTGCCTGAGGTAATCGGTGATAAATACCTGGACAGAAGTGAGATGGCCTGGCACGAGAAGTGAGTGTTGATTAGTTCCCAGGTTTAATTGGTTATATATGTGACAAAAAAGTCGTTATCTTGAATTTATTTGGCAAGCAATAGTGAAAACTTACGTATTTCAAAAGAATATTTCAGACTTCTAAGAAACTAACAAACAAAACTGAATGCAAATCTCATATGCTTGTTTCTTTAACGGTTTTACGCCAAGCACTTGTTTCCCATAAATTTCCACAATTTAATTTGTTATTTCGTATTATAAATATATGATATCAACTTGGGCTATCATCGTGTCGTGTTACGGGGCACATAATTTGAATCGGAGAAACACGTGTAAAATTAATTAAGCGAACTTCAGTACCTTGCTATTATGTAGCTTGCAAGAAGTACATGTAACAAGTTCTTTTTGCTTTTTTTTGCACCACCGGGTTAGGTGGTGATATAACAATCGACTAATATCTCTGGTGACTGTCGACTATGACTATTTTGACTTTTTTGATTTTTTTGTTCTCTTCCCTATTAAGCCACATTCCAGCTTCAGACATGTCCGAGCTATACGTTGTTGGTGACAAGCTCGAGACTCGTAAGAAAGTTCCCAAGAAGCGAATCAACAGCAACTTGCTAGCAGTGGAATTTTTTGATTCAAACACAGGAATCCAACTGAAAGGACCACTGACCAGCCCAGCAGTGATCACTCTGAAACACCTTCATGTAAGCTGTAACGAATGTAGATTCGGATTTAGACTAAGTTAGATGCTCTTCGTTTTCGAAGGAAAATCATATCACTTGTGAGCTGATGGCATTGGGAGAAATAATAAAAAAAAACACTCACACATTATCGTGTGTCGACAAGGACGAAACTGCTGGTTGCCACTGACCAGAGAAAGAGCTGGGAACCAGGAAAACAATGGAAGCGAAGATAAAATCCCATCCCTCTGGCGAAAAGTATCATGCGCTCTTGACTGAATATGATCACTGTTTTCATGTTAGTGAATGGCATTTTTTTTCTTTCAGGCGGACAAAGACCATTTTGATCCAGCTTGTAGCTATTGGGATGAAAGGTGAATTTTTCAAAATTTTGAATGATTTCAAGGTTCAATATTAGCATTACATTACCAATTCATCCATTGTCTTTCATTCTTTTTTTTTCGTTCTCAGCATGTGGGCTAAGGACGGATGTAAAGTCGATAAGACTAGCGTGTCAGAAACTGTGGCTAAATGCACACATTTTTCAACTTTTGCGGTCATAATGAAAGAGGAGACAAAGGTAACGCGGTCAATACGCCATATTTGTATTCCCGGTATTGGACTGGAACTAGTTTGTAGGTCTTGAGTAGGGCTCGAGGCCTTCGTCTCGGTCCATAAACACGCAAAAAAAGAACGAGGCCAATATCCAGCTATCTTGACCTCACGCTTGGTCAATAACCCATATTTCTTGCCCATGTCATCAGAAGTTGCTCTGTTTAAAAAGAAGAATTTTTCAAATGTCGTTGTCTATAGCGCTAAATGCACTTAGCTATACCTAACTAGTTCACAGCCATGCCATTTAAACTGAAAGGAACAAATGTATCAACTAAACAAAATAGTCTTAAAAATCCCAACTGACGGGAGGTAGATCAATTGGTTACAAGCCTGACCGAGGAGTTGAGCTAGGGTCTACCGAGATACAACTCCAGCTTAGTGGCCAGTGCGCGACTTGAGCCTGCGCCCTCTACGCCAGATTTCAAGTCAAGAGCCTTAACCACTCGACCACGATCCCTCTACATCAGTAGATGTCGTCTGACACTAATAGCGTAAACTGACTGAACATCTGACTGAACTTTTGTTGGGTATTTTTAATGCAGGTGGATGACTCAGATCGTAAAATGGTCGTGACTGTTGCCACTGTGTTGGGCTCCTTCTCCATTCTTGGTCTACTAATATGTGTTATCGTCGCCATTGTTATCAAGTAAGAAAAGTGACTCGTGAGGATAATTCGTAACGCTAATATTTGGCGGCTGTGTAAAGTGTGCATGCTCTACTAGAGATTGCTTCTCAAAGTCGCTTCCCAGTCATCCAAATGTAAGGACGTTCTTTTTTCAATTTCAAAGAAATCAGATAAATGAGACAAGTTAGATAAATTAGCAGTTCTACAATGATAGTCCTTGGGCCGGGACCCCGCAAAGGGCCATTTGGTACCCAAAGGAGGGACAAATTCTAACACTCATATTTAATAACATTGCTTCCTTTAGTTTATTTTATGCATGATAACCATGCCAAATGAGTAGCTTTACTAGGATTATCACGTGATCAAATGACACCACTCGTTTTGGCTGACTAAGCAGAATTGGTACAAAGATGCCCAATAACAGTTAAATGCAAACCTGAAAATGTTACATACATATATTTTTTGTTATTACGAACTTCAAACGCTGTTTTCAGAACTAATTACAACAAATTATGTAATAACTTATAGGAATTATCCCTGAAGGGTTTCCGTTGCCAAATAAGAAACATACACAATTAGTAGGAAAATGTGAAAAAAGAGAAAGTGCTTGTGTAATTGCATTAGTTACATTCGAACGTTCGTTTTAAACTGCGTCGACTCTTCCTGTTTATTTTGGTATATGATAGCCATGTCAAATAAGTAGCTATGAAAGGTTTGCGACTTTATTAATTGGAAATACCTGGGTTTGGCTGAACAGATAGAACAACCAAATGCAGTCAAATTATATCAAATGTCTTCAGAGGTTATGCCAATAACATAGTTTAACTTAAATGTTAAATATGAATATAAGAGAGGGCTTGTGCATGTGTAAAATTAGATTTCCTTGTCTTCGTCGCTTTCATCTGAGACAACCTCCTCGATAGAATCTTCACATCTGTTGTCACAGTCTAATAGCTTGCACATATCCGTGCCCAGTTCAAACCATTTGCCATGCAACTGCAGGTAAGAAGGCGATATGACCTTGTATCTGAGCAAGAGAGTGGTTCTAGCACGACTGTAAGGACTGGGTCATGGCGGCAAAGTGGTGGCAAAGGGGTTTTAATGAGATGCAGGCTGTGTAGGTATATGTGTGGGGATTAATGACATGTTTACTGTGTAGGTTTATAGGTGTATGCGGAGGATTAAGGAGATATTGGCTGTGATATTGGAGAGATGTGTATATTGCGGTGGAGTTAACTGGCCGCCCAACCATCCGGGTGGTGTCGCACTTATAAGGGGAAAGAACAAAAGGCTCGGCTACGACCCAATAAGAAAGCACTGAACAAAACAAACGGGTTTCTCACACCGGCTGAATTTGAATATTCAAAATGGTGTTAAAAGGTCATAATATGCTAATTTGCGAATTATTTTTTGTACGCACGCTTATGTTCTGTAACGACTTTCTAATTTATACTACGCGTTAACCTTTTGTATCTTGAGCTACAGTAGCGGGATTAACCTTTCATTCATTTAAGATTCTCTCATCTTGCAGCGAGAGAGTAATTCAAATTCGTCGACAACGTATACCGTCTACAAATGCCTCCAAGCGTAAACAACTTTCAGTTCTTCGCCGCCGAAAGCATCGCAATTTTCATTATTTTCAATCAAATATTATCGTTTCCGTAACATTCAGTGGGGTCAACTAAGTAGCGATATCCCCGTAAACTGGAAGCTATGGAGAGAGGAATACTGTATACTGATTACTTAGTTTGGAGCGGGAAACCCCTTAGTATCAACTCACCATGTTCAAGCACGCGATTGATACGATGGCCTTTAAGTGTACAAAGCCTTAAGCTATGCTAAAGTAAAGTAACATAGACGAGATTCGGCAGGACGGCCAACCTCCAATCGATAGGCTTGACAAATTTGTTGCTGAGTTAAAAGAAATCTTCCCAAGGAACTGCAAGGAATTAATTCAGTTACGGTTTTTCAGTTACACAACACTTTCATCTGTGTTCGATTGGTCGTGGGATAAAACAGGAGCAAAGCACAAAGCAGCCAGCCAGGATGAAAGACCTAAAGTTAAACAAGTGTATTGACCTTACGGCAGCCGAGATGCAAATAGGGAGCTTAACAATGGTGACGGCGACGCCGAGGACGACGCTTTGTATATTTGCTAGCATTGTCCTGTCTTGCAGAAGAAGAGTCGTTATGTATTTGACTGCCTGAAGTGCTATCAAATTGGCAGGAACTATGAAGACCCTGGTGGCCTCTATCAAATTTCTAACATCGCCAAATTCGATTCTGCCTTGTGATTCCTTCTGATGTGCTTCTTGGTGAACAATAGATGTCTTCAACACCCAAACACGTTAGATAAGATACAAGTCAGTTCTGTCATTTCATGCAATCTGATGGTTTTCTCCTTATAATTTTAAAGGAAATCCGATCTGATGCAATCGAAATGCATCTGGCAGTTAGCCTCTGATTCGAGATGAGCATACTCATCTTCAAGCGATTCACCACAGCCATCAGAAGTCCCATTGTGGCTTGCCCTAGTCCTAGTGTAACTCTTGTAGCACGTTCTGTGGTAAAAAGGTTTTAGCTGCTACGATTTCCCGTGGTGCAATTGCGAGAATCCTACTGTCCTTCTTTTCCATGGATGATTTTCTAATTGAATGATCTGCACGCAAACCTCTCGATTACACCAAGGGTTCCCGATTTTTTGTTCCCTCAAGATACTTACACAGAATATGCTGACACATTCGCCGTTGGTTGTTAGTCGTCAGTTCCTTGTTGCTTTGAAACTCTAAATAAAAGAGCTTTTTCATAATCACACGCTACGACATTTGCTGAGATATTAAATGCTTGGGATTTCTCCTTAATTTAACATCTCAGCAATATCAAGAAGTGGTTTGTGTACGAAGAGCACCTGCTCTTTCAAGGTTGCTACAGGATTTCTCGTCATTTAGTCTAATTATTTTAGTTCGGTATCATCGCTTTCGATCGATGTTTTGTTCTTGAGGTTTCCTGCATGTTTTTGTCCCACCTGTCATAGCAGTCATGCAAGGTTGTCCGTCAATGTTAAAACTTGAAGATTTTAAAAAGCCATTTTTAAACGGGATTAATTTAAGTGAAGTTGACTTTTATTGATTCAAGTGTTCTTTCTTCAACGAAATGATGATTTTATAAAAACCGTGAAAGCAGCACGAAAGACCGTCCGCACTGGCCATTGTAAGTTAGCTCAAATGATTAGTCACTATGATCGACTGAAGTCATCTTTGGCAATGTTTGAAATGACCTTCATATCAAAGGAAAACTATCATTTAATATAATTTTTTTTCTTTTGATACATTTCAAACCGCCTAAATTTTTCAAACTCTCCGTCATCACGTCATCTTGCTGCTACATGTACAGCTATCGTTCGTCCTTGTTTTTGATTATCTAAAGTATTAAAACGTAAAACGATGTTCACCATGTATCTGATCTAGGATTTTATTCTGAGCCTCGTTTCCATGCTGAAGCCATTTTTCGCAAAATTTCAAATTATAAACTCTCCAAAGCTACTTATATGGAAAGGTTATCATATAAATTTGAAAACAGCATGGGGAGTAGTACCAGCTGATAACACTTAGGTTTTGTCCTTGGTTTTGGTACCGAAAAGTAGCCTGGCCCATAGACTGTTAGGGAATAAGGTTTTACATGCACATTTCACCTAAACATGTATAACAAATTTGAAAAGAAATTTAAATGTTACGTAATTGTTAGCGTTATTGCTTTCACTCTCGTTTTGAATTCCAACCCCTTACCATAGAACCTTTATCGACACATTTTATTCCTTCAACATCAGGGACGCTGTTGATTATCTAATTTTTTTATCTGAAGATTGCAGCAGCAACCAAAACGTCCTGAAATAATTTTTGAGAGCAGTGACAACATATTTTCATATTTGAACTGGCATCCTTTACTAACAGTGCCGAATCAAGTGCTTCAAATTTAGAACTTTTCTCAAGTCCTACTTAAGTAATTACAGTAATACACTAACCGCTTAATTTGCCCTTTTGGGGATTTCCAGTTATCACCAGAAAGACCACATGCGCATTGCTCTGAATATTGACGTCGCTCTTCTGCTGAGTCAGTTGGTTTTCTTTATCGGATTGTCCAGAGGCGAGAACATGGTGAGACATTTCGATTTGTTATTAAACCCATTAAAAGCATGGTCTTCCATCCAGTATGAAAGGTCGCGAGTAGAAAGGTCTTTACATCCTTCGTTTTCGAAATACAAACCTGTGAAAGGTGAATTGATCAACTCGACACGAGCCTGGGACAAAGAAAAATTAGCTCTCCATGAATTCTCAGTGGATAGAGCCCTCGACCGGTGTTCAGGAGTTCATGGGTTCGATTCCTGTCGGGGACTCAGATTTGTTCTTTGTCCCACGCTTGCGTCATGTTGACCAATTTATCATTAACATTTCATTACCGAGTTTAAAATTCAACATTTTCATTTACTTATCATCATTTCCTCCGTTTATCCTGTCAAGCAAAGGGTTTACTTTGTAATGGTAGTCTCATTTGATCTCTCCATAGTTTTTCTCCGAGCCCCACACTTGTGAAGTCGTCAATCCGTTCGTTCACTTTTTTGAGCTGGCAGCTCTAACTTGGTTGCTGATGGAGGCATTGTATTACTACTCAACCCTGAGACCGCTGTTCAACGAGAGAAACACTGTACCCATTGTGTTTTACTTCGCTGTGGGGTGGGGTAAGTCAGTGCAACGATCTCCTATTTTAATACCAGAACTAACGAATCATTATGAACAGTAAACGTGTGAATATTTCATGGCGGAAGGTTATTTTACTTCCGTGAGAATCCTTTTGTCCAGTAAGTTACGCTTACTGAGAAACCCTTCGAAGACTGATTGAAGCCATATTGCTGATTGAGTACGCGATTCTTGAAGGTGTTTTTGTATTGCCCCTTTATTGGTTTATCGCATAGTTACTTGATGGAGAAGTCTTTGCACAAGCTAAACGGTACTATAGGTACTTATTTGTTTGTATTTTAGTGAAGATGACTATTTTACAAAACGTTTATTTCTTGAATCTCAGGTTTACCCGTGGCGTTTGCAAGCGCATGCGCAGAGTATGCCTATCCTCACTTTGGTAGTCCGGAGAAAAGCGAATTGTAAGTTAATAGACAGCTTACTGTTTACAAGCAAACAAAAGAACGAACAAACAAACATACAAACAAACATACAAAAACTAAACAAACAAACGAACGATCGAACATACAATAAATCAATCAAACAAACAAATAAGCAGAAAGAATAATATACAAACAAACGAACAAGTAAATGAAAGAAAAACAAAAGAATCATACTGAACAACAACAAACAACCAAACAAACACAAAAATGGAGAACGATATAGCGACACCATAACTTGGATAAGGGCGCGGACATCGCTCGCTCTTCTGCGGTCTGCACTGGTCTGTTTGAGAGGATCTCGTGCCAGAACTTAAAGAATATCGATTTTAATGTGGCAAATTCCGAAAGCTTAACTTAGTATAAATATATATATCTTTTTAGGTTTAGGTTTTAGGTTCTAGAATTTTAGCTTTTTAATACATATATATTTTCAGTTTTAATAATTACAAACTCCCTGCGACGCAAATAACTAAGAAAAACTGAAATTTTTTAAAGTGCCTATGAAGTGAAATTTGTTTTTGTTTAGTATTGAAGTTTGCCTTGTCAAATGCGCGTTTCTATTATATAATAATAATAATAATAATAATAATAATAATAATAATATTAATAGTAATGCTTGATTGGCCACAGTTGCTGGATGTTTATTGATGGAGGGGACGCGTGGTTCTTTGGAGCGCCTGTTTTGATTCTTGTACTGGTAAGTCCAAAGATACTGATCAAAAACTTTTTTTGGTTATCAAGAGGGCAGGTAATTAGAGTGAAGAAATCATTAACCTGAGGATTATCATATTATCTTGATGTTCTGCCAGAAACACCAAGAGGTCTGATCCAAAAACTTAGCTGTCTCATATCTTTACCTTCAGAATTAGGTTATGAGGTACACTTTTTAATCGTATTCTTTGCTGCCCAATTTTTGTGCAGACCTCTGTGTTCATTTTGGGAAGCTAGAATCAATTTAATTTTACTAACTGATATTGCGTTCATTGTTATTTCTTTATTGCGATCTATCGTATTGTCTGATCCACGGCTTATTTTTTAGCTTAATATCATCGCCCGAGTGTTTATCGTGAAGGAGATTGTCTGCTGGCAAGACGACCCGGATGATATCAGGATTGAAAGGGTCAAGTAAGTTAATAAACAAACTTCAACAAATTTTCATCAAATATCTCCTGATCACCCCCGTGGTTACAATGAAACTTATTTCCTTTTTCTGCTTTGGTATGCCTACCTATTAGGAACTACCTTTGTATTCTATAAATCCCTCAACATCCAAGTTTATAATCCGTGTTTTTCTTTCTTAAAATTAGGTATCGTTTGTGCTCTTCTACGACTTACAGTCTCCTTACTCTGCGAGCATTTGGTTTCTCCAACATGAGAGATTTTCTTTCTCGTTCTGCGTAGGAGAAACCAACTACTCGCAGGGTATAGTTAACTATGAACTTGATGTCATTTTAAGTTCATTTATTGAAACGAGGAGCACACGTTGCACAGTTAGGCCACTACGGTAAGATAATTTCTTTCTAAGTGCATTTATTTTGCAGAACTCGACTGATGACGTCTTCGGCGTTGATGGTGGTGATCGTGCTGACGTGGCTGTTTGGTGTCCTGGCAGTGAATCACACCGAGGACAAAATCTATCACTATGTCTTCATTGTGTTCTACACAGTCCAGGTTAGGAGACTTCGCTTGTCGTTAAAAGAGTCTCCGGAGATTGGATGGGGGATAGGGAGCAGGGATGGCGCAGTGTTGAGAGCGCTCGCCTCCAACCAATGTGTCCTGGGTTTGATTCCGGACCTAGCTTCATATGTGGGTTGAGTTTGTTATTGGTTCTCTTCTCTGCTCCGAGAGTTTTTTTTTGAGTACTCCGGTTTTCCCTTCTCCTAAAAAACCAAATTTCAGTTCTAGCTTGGAAAGTATTCCCAATTAGTACGAGAGCGCTAGATACATTGACACTTAAGTAAAGTCAATTATTATTATTATTGTTATTATTATTATTAATCATGTGGAGTTGTGGTTAACACTGCTAAAGAGTGCTCAATACACATTTGTGTAGAGCGGTGTATAGAATTATTATTATTATTATTATTATCCATCATTATTGATGGATAGTAGAATTCCTAGGGGAGAAGCCTATAGAGGTGACATGTGATGTAATAGTCCCGATAAATGTTTATTTACGTTGAAGGGCCTGCTTGTCCTGCTGTTCTACTGTATTCGCAACCAAGAGGTAAGTTATTTTATTGCTTGATACAAAAGTCCACGGAAGATTTTTGGGAGATGCTTGAATTGTCTTCTCACTTTCAGGGAACAAAAAATAATTTTAATCGTTGGAAATTAATGAGAAGATTGGCGTAAAGAAATTATGGAGCTGAACCCGTCCTTACAGCCGTTTTCAATAGAGTTTCGTACAACCAGAACCAAATTAAGTACTCAAGCAAATCACAACGAACAGGGACAATACAGTGAACCAATCAAAACTGAAGTGAATTCATGTCGCAGACGCAAAACGCGGGAAAACGAATGTGAGTGAGTCACGATTGATCTTGGCTTTTATGATTGGATGAGGTCATACTGTTGCTATGGCAGCATATTTTTTTACGAAACTGATAACAACGTGTTCTCCAATGATTGGGCATTTTTTTGATACCATGATTGTAGCGTCAAGTGATAAAGAGTAGTTATATCACCTCATCAAAATCTAAGTACTGGAAACTGTTTTGAGCCACCTTAAGCGACAACCGCTCTAGTTTTGTAAATTTCTTCTCATTTTGCATCTCGCCGATAATGTACAGATGAATACGTTGCTCTTATTATTGTAGATGTGGGACCATCGTAAGGACAAGAAGGACGAAGAAGAAAGAGAAAAGGTAAAAAAGGCTTACAAAAAATTTTACTGTTGATTTGAGCAAAGCCGCATCATTACCACCTTTGTCTTATATTTCACCAATTGATTGGTGGATTGATTTTAAAGATTTTCGTGTATATATATTTTTGGATGATGATAATGTAGCCCGGGGGGTACCTCAGAAAAGACTGGTGGCCGTATGCATGCAGTCTGCTTCCCACAGCCTTTACTTTTTTATGACCGAAATCTGCGATTTTTCTGACTTTATTTATGACCTGACCAAAATTTCGATCTCCTAATTATGACCGTTGCAGCTGGAACAGTTACTCTTAACATAATTTTTGAAGGGCTTGTGTTGATGGTCTTAGCGATAGTGATCAAAAAGTAGCTTCTTCTAAAGAAATACTTAATTCAAGACAAGAGTGCAAAAACCACACCCTATTTATGACAAAAATGACCAAAATCGATCCCTATTTATGACCATATCGGCTAAAAAACCACACCCTCTGGGGCCGCACATACCTATATAGCCCACAGAGTATGTACTCAGTATGACTATATAGCCCAAGAGAGTATCCCCCTTCCGGGCAATTTAGACAGAAAGTTGTATCAATAAATTCATTTTAGCTCACTTATCACACACATTTAGTTGTATTTCTTTGAATACTATCACTTACGACTTGAACCAAACAAGTGAACCCGATTTGATGTCCTCTTAAATTGCGCTGTTTACTTTCTCTTTCAGAACAAAACCTACGACTTCGTGTACCACCCATGAAAGCGGCAGGACTTTCATGTCACGTTTACTTACGATAATTAATAATTAGAATAGCTAACCTGAAGTAAAATGCACCTTGCTAACACTCACTAGTTTTCTAGGCCAATCAATAAAAAAAAAACAAGTAAAAAAAGCTAAGCCACAGAGTTAAGTGGTAAATTTGCACAAATCTGAGATTGTTTAGGTGTTTTAAAACTTACGATGACCACAGTGGAGCCTCCAAACACAAACGCTGCATTTTAGACGGACTGTACGGGGCACCTTACATACTGGGGCACTCGTTTTGGTCCCAAAGGTGTCTGCTTACGGGAGGCCTTATTTCTACATATATTTACATTTTATATGAAGGCTCGGTCAGGCATTAACTAACTGAACACGCTGATTTCACAATGTTAATCATGCGGGTTAGTTTTTAAAGAATGACAATATTTATGTAGTTTAATAAAGTGAACTGTCCAAAAAACAGTGGAAATTTATCACTATCTATCTGGGTCAGTTAAAAACAAAGGGGTGTATGTGATGTATGCAGGGCGTTGGCCAATCTATAAAAATCAGATCCACTGTTTACTACAGCCCACCTTGCTTCTAGAAACGTGACAGTGAGGCCCTTACTCGGAACTCTTCTCTGGTCTCCCGGCCTCAGTAGTCTGATCAGTCTCTTGACCTGGGAGACTGGCGAGAAGAGCGAGAAGATCCTGGCGAGAAGATCCGTGACGTATCGGCGAAGAGGGAGATATGCCCAGGATTGAACGCTAATGAGATTCAAATTCCTCATAACAACCATCACAAGGTGTCCTCATTTGTAAAAGACACCAAAATACATACAATTATGTCAAATATGAAGTAATATGAAAATGTCAGATAACCCTGCTAAACATGAAATACTAATTAAACAATACTTGCGGTCAATCCAGGACATAAGTGGAGCGAAGAGTGAGAATGGGTATCCATATCGCCACTCGTCTGTGGATCTTTCTTTCTTGGCAGCTTAAATAAAATTGTAAATAGCAGGACAGACTATTTCAGTCTGGGATTTCATAGCTTTGCTTTATAAGCATCCACGACAACGCAACAAAGCAAAAGCGAGCCTGTACAAAGCCAGAGCGAGTCTAACTTGAAGTTTCGCTCGACTGGTTTCCAGTCGTGTCTCATAATATAATATTGCAAATTAAGACGCGCCATTTGATAAGAACATGGTAGAAGCATCACTCCTCGCGTCCTGAAAGACTGCGCCTTGAATGAAACAGATCGAGGCTTCATTTCATCCCGGCACCATTTGTAACGCACCGCAAAATTATCCGTGATTTCACTCAACGGATGTTGGGAGGGCCGAGGGCAACAGCCGGAGATTATTGGGCGGTGAATTCACAATCTGATTAGCTACACGGCTTACACCGGCACCTATTAAGGGAGCTCGGGGTCAGGCAGATCAGGTCGTTATTAATTTAACTCAGCTCAGTGATAAACAGATAAAAAACATCGTGACCATCTTTCGCTGTGGTCCTTTCACAAACTATGCCATCAAGTGGAGGTGCATTCTCATACATTGTTTTATTTCAACAAAAAGTCCAAGTGAACGCAAATATGTGTTTAGTTATGTCTTTGCATTGTCCATGACGATATTGACTAGGTAAAGACTTGGCCATCTATTAATCTAAATATTAAGGGTCAGCCACAGTATTTCGATCGAGACATCGTGGTACTTAACAAGGCATAACGTTATCAAGCTTTATCAAAATGAAAATGTATGATCTCCTTTACCTTACGTTACTTTTACTTTCTTTGACTATCACCAAACGATTGTTAACCGATACAGATGACTCAGTACCGAGAACTCAGTGGACACAGTCTTTATTCCTCAGTCGATTATGAGGGGTTGTCACATCAACAACAACGACATCCGGTTAGCCCGGATGTAGTTCCCCTCAGAAAGGGTCTAAGTACAAGTGACGAGCCAACATAATGAACTCTCATTCACGTGACTCGATTATAATGCTTGTCTAGCCGTAGAACAGGATTGCAGTTCATGCTGAGCAAGTGACGAACATTTTGCATTCTACGGTGAAGCATTAACACTTATTCCTTGACGGTAAGAATCCTTAAAGACCGGTCGTAAAGCTCTCCCAAATATAGCCTCTATTGTCGAAGCTCTTTTAAGTTGGGCTTTGTCGAGCTTGATCTTAACTTTATTCTGAGAACTTATGACTTCCGCTTGTAAGTCTGTCCTAGTAGTGAATGTTATGTATTATCTGAGTACAAAGAGGTCGCGTTTAAATCCAAATTCGAATCTTTGTAATAATTAGTTATGATAAAAGTTAGTGCATTTTTTTAAAAATTAATTTGCCGAGACCTAGTGACGCGACGCGTGATCACAAATATCTAAGTTTTCTTGATATACTACTTGACGTGTTTCGTGGATAACCGGAGGATAATTAATGAGCTTGTCGTGTTTCATTCTAAAGACATTAAATATTACGAAGCATGGGTTATCCTTGAACTAGCGCCAGAAAAAGAACTTAGGAGAGGCGTTATTCACTGTTGTCAGTATGCTATTACATATAAGCTAAGGTCTAGGCAAAACCTCAGAAACTTGAGTGAGCTTAAGTGGAGTGCAATTTAGCGAACTAATAATGCAAATTTCTACTGATACGTTTGAAGGAGTTCTATTTAATTAATTGCACTTGCATATGATTCATGCCTGTACCAGTCAGGAGCTGAAAAAACGACAGATCATTACAACTGGCTAGTGCAACGTCAAAAACACTGCGACACTTACAGTCACAGAACCTCATTCACGCTCGACTTTGTACATGGTTTCTTTAGGTCAAATATGGACGCTCGTCAAAACGATGAGCTCTCTCCAATCCAAGATGACCACGATGAGACGCCGAGTGAAAACGCGGGATCTCCTATACAAGAACGAGCATCAGTAAACAAAAGAAGATATTTTGCAGTTCTTTGTATCTTATTTGTGGAGCTTTGTGAACGTCTCACATTCTATGGCGTGACGGCGAATCTGGTGTTTTATTGTAAAGATGTTCTCGGGCTTCGCTCGCCGTTACCCAGTACGATCACTTTGGCATTTCAAGGTAAGGTGTCTGCTTGGAACTTCACAATGCGATCTCTGATTAAAGGCAGAGTTTAAGATTTCTATTAATTGGTTAGATCAGCTCTACTCTAGTGGGTCAATTTTGACTGGAATGGGCGAACTTTGACATCTGAACTAAAAACAATATTTGCATATCTTTTTGTCGGGAATGCCTCGTGATTACACTGTAAAAATCACAAATTCGCATAGCTGGTTTACGCGGGGGTATACCCCTGAAGGCCATATTTAGGCTGGGTATTATGGTTTTAACGCAAATATCTCGTTCACGTTTCAAAAATCTCTCTGCTCATACCACATATGTACGTTTCAGGCCTTTTTGTACATTCTTTGGTGACTTTTGGGTATATTTGGGGAGACTGATAGTTTTTGTCAAAGTATAAGTGAAATTTATAGTAACAGGAAATTTTAAAGATTTGATGTTGTTTTAAAATTAGAATTTGAAGTTAAAAATTAGTAGACACCAAACAGTTGCTCACCAATCAGGGTTGCTCTTTCGGGGGCATTCAACTAAAATGTTTTTTGGTTTCCTTTTAACCTTTCCTTAAATTTCGTAAAATCATTCACTTAAATTTACCTGTACCCTCACTTTAAGTCTAGGAGAGGTTAAAAATTATAAAGTTAAAATTCAATTAACTTGCTTTTTTTTTACTAGGAACATGTTTCTTCACTCCTGTAATCGGCGGTTGGCTGGCTGACACAATGATTGGACGATACAACACCATATATGGATGCTCACTGCTTTACGCAGTTGGTACCGGTCTACTCACGGCCATTACGTATAGGTACCCTCCGGACTATGGTTTGGACATGCCTTGTAAAGAAGGATTCCTCGCTCTATCACTCCTTTTTATCGCCATAGCAACAGGAGGAATCAAGTCGAACGTGTCTCTCTTGGGAGCAGACCAAGTAAATGACGAAGGACCCGAGATGGTGCGAAAATTCTTTGACTGGTTTTACTGGTTCATTCAGGTTGGGTCGCTGTTGGCATATACAGTTGTGGCGTACGTCCAGCAAGAGGTCTCGTTCTTTTATGGTTATCTGATAACGTCAGTCTCTATAGTTTGTACAACTATTCTACTTGTGATCGGAAGAAAGCACTACATCTTACACCCACCAAAAGGTAGCTACCTGACAGATACGCTCCGCATCATTGGCAGAGGGCTGAAAGATAAACTCTGCTGCAGGACGAATCCATCTCTGACCCACTGGCTGGATGGAGCTAGAGATTCTTTGGGCGGAAATTTTCCCGAGGAAACGGTGAAAGGCGTTAAGTCAGTAATTGGTTTGTTTCCAATATTCCTAACCTACATATTCTATTGGACATTGTATGGGCAGGTAGGTTGTTGAATGGTATGTGGCGGTAGGGGTTGTAGTGGGGTGTCATAATGTCCTCGACTATACTTTATTTCGATTCACTACTTGAAATTTTGAAGTTGACCCAGAAAGAGCCTAGCCAAGTGGAGTCACAAGTTTACTTGATACTCTATTTCCGTGGACTTGAGTGTATTTGGTTTGACTTACAATGTCTTTGACAAGCATCACATTTGCACACCAGTCGACACAAGATTTTCATCGTTTGCATACGCAACTCATGCGCACGTCAAAAACGTCCGCGCTCGACTTGGAATGGCTTCAGTTTGCAACTAGCGTACACCATCCGCGCCAGTATACTTGCATGCGAATTTGCCTTACTATATACCGCGACACAAGTCTGTACGCAAATGAGATTTGCAAGTACCCTACGACTCCTCAGGCCTTGCTGAGTTTGCATTTCTTTGTTTTTGGTTCTGGTTCTTTACCTTTCACTATCAGGTTTAACGCTACAAAGACTGCAACTTTAATTTTTCCACCTTTCATGCAGTACAACTGGAACCTTTAGTAATGTCACTAATGTGAAATCGTGACTGAGATGTGGAACAGTAATTTCATATTTTAATATTCATGCTGTCCTTGCACTAGTTGATTCTAATTTCTGCGAATGGAAACCATGCGTGTATCCAAGCATGAAGCTGGTTCTAAAGCGATTGTTACCAAAAAACAACTGTTTGAAAGTCTGCCTGGTTGATCATTGTGATAGGTTTCGTGATCTTGCTGAGGGCGTCTTATTACTACATAAACTGCAATTAATACACCTTATTCGATGGTTTAACGTATAATACGCGCGGATATTTTGCGAGTTGCGTAGTATTTTTCCGAGCCCCGTAGGGGCGAGGGAAAATACGAGCAATGAGCAAAATGTCCGCTCGTATTATATGTTAAACCATCGAATCAGGGATTTATTATTCCACCATTCCTCCATTTTCTAGTATTTTGGCTTTTAGTTTTCGAAATCCATCTTGCATCGTATCGATTGCATAATACGCGCGCGAAAGACATAAATAGCACAAGCGAAACCATTAAAGTGTAGTTTATTTAATTGGTTAAAATGGAAAAAGTGACAAGTGATGACATGCTAAATTTTCGAGCTTTGCACGTAAACAAGGCAAAGTTCGGTTCGTTTTGTGCGGCCATTTTGTCGCTCCTCTTCAGTCCGTATTTTTGCCCTCTTCCACAGTGTAATAACGTGGCATATTTTGCGCGTTCTTTTGTCCTAATATGGTAAAATGGCGCAATGGTGGAATAATAAATGCGTTTATTATATAAACATCAGTGTTTTACAGGGATTTCTGCCACTGAGAAAAACCATGTATTTCCACATGTAAAAAGACGATATTTTTACGTATAAAAAAAACAGCCAATCAGAAGTATTCTTTTGTACCCTGGTTCCAGAGGCAATTCATAACGAGAGAGGAGCGATGGAGAGAGGGCGAGGAGCGAAGTGAGGGAGAGGAAAAATCGCCTCTGGTAGAATCCGTTGGAAATCTCACTTCCATGCTAAGCCCAAGTACAGAACCTCGACGATGATTGGCATACATACTCGTTACCAGGATTGGTAACCAATCATCGTCGAGGTTCAATTTCTGTACTTCGCTCCTCGCCCTCTCTCCATCGCTCCTCTCTCCTTATAATTAGGGTAATTCTTTTGTTGCTATGTTTTCGTGTTTGGGAATGGATAATAGTAGTATTTATATAATAAACAGAATAATACATGGACGCTTGGAGATATGGGATTTATCTTCTCGTGTTCACATTTGATATCTCACTCGTTCGATATCAATGCGGACTCCTTATCTCCGCGCGCCCATGTATTATTCTCTATTTTTTGTTGACCCATTCACTTCTTTAACATTTGATCACATTTTTTTTTAACTCTTTTTCGTAATAGAGTTTCACCACCTACGCCTTGCAAGGTGCTTACATGAATTTGACAATCACAGAAAAAATATCACTTCCTACAGCATCATTCTCCTTATTTGGAATCGTGTCGTTACTAGTTCTCCTTCCTTTTATTGACCGAGTTGTGTACCCAGGCCTTCGGCGTATTGGCTTCAACTTCACCCCATTGCGCAGAATCGGTGTTGGAATGCTCTTCGCCACTGGCTCGGTGGCTTTGGCAGGAATCATTGAAGTTGAACGTAAACATGACTACGGCAGATTCGAACAAGATGTCTTCGATAAAACAGTAAACGCATCCACTATGAGTGTGTTTTATCAAGTGCCTCAGTACATACTACAAGGAACGAGTGAAGCTTTGGTGTCTGTGACAGGTGAGTCATAGTCTTGTTAAAATAAAACTGTGAAAATGTAGTGGATATAATATCACGGTCACGATTTGCTTTGTTTAAATTTGATGAATTATTAATGAATATTAATTTGGGAAGCCAGAAACCAAGAATTTGAATCTCTCGGAATTTTTAAGCAAGATCAAATGCTCTCAAGAAGTTTCAATGAGACTATTACTCGAAAACCTTTAAGAATTTATCTGGTTTCTTGGCTTGTTCGTGATCAAATTTTATATTTTCTCTCACAATTTTCACCTCACTGCTACCAGGAGTCTTTGCAAGCCAGGAGCCCATTACCCGGAGCTTCCATACCGATTGCACCCTTGAGTCAACCCTGTCCCGTATCTTTTTATTTTTAGAACTGAGATATCTGCGGGGGTTCTTTAATTTCCCGGTAATGGGCTCCTGTTGCAAGCTCTTTAGCACAACTCCCGAAAACATTGTGCTTGTGATGTCATAAAACAGTCCACTAACCATATTCTATAAATTCTAAGAAAGGGTCGAGTCTGTCATTCGTACACTACTTAACCTATGAACGTTGCTTTGTCCGTTTATGGGTTTGTTTCATAGAACATATGAGAGGAAGCTGTCTGTGACCTTTTGAGGTTCGTGCCCGGCCGATTAGTAAGAGTCTCGTGCCTGCTTCAAATGGGGATAGTGAAAATTTCGTGGTTATATTTAAAGATAGCAAACAAAGGCAACTTGATGCGGTATCAAACACGCCCACATTGATGAGCGTTTTCCTTTTCAGGTCTGGAGTTTGCCTATTCCCAGTCCCCCGCCAACCTGCGCGGCGTGGTGATGGGTTTGTGCTTGGCTATGATCGGCTTAGGGTATTACGTGGCAGGACTGTTGGCTTCCATTGTCAAAAAAGCTTCAGACAGCAAGTGGTTTCCTGACGATCTCAACAATGGTACCCTTGAATACTACATGTTCCTCTTAGCTGGTCTGATGCTGATTAACGCGGCTGTGTTCCTTTACTTAGCAGTCAGGTATCGATACGCTGACCATGCACATCAAAGAAACCCTGTAAATAATGCCCACAGTGAAGTCGAGGGAAGCCAAAGCAGCGACGTACCGAGCTCTCTATTTTATTCTGATGATGCGCATCAACCACTAATAAACAGCATGTTGTGCGACGTCAGAAACTTTGGGCCATAACCCTTCTGGTGAATGGTTATTCCGTTAACGCAAACCCAGGGTTAAGAGAAACCAACCTGGACATGGCGCGAGCCTTGACCCCCTAAAAAGACCCCACCTTATAACGGGGAAACCCTAAAAGATACCTTGGCGTCCTGATAAATCTAATTGAGACCGCGATTTGTACCTCTAATAGAGACGAAAAGCGTGTCCAACCTTTTAAAATGGGAGTCTCTCTCCCGAGAGACATGCTATTGAATGTATCCAGCAATACAAACTGAGAAACTTATCGAAAGTTTAGTTTAATACTGGGGTTATAAATGTAGCTTTTAGCTCTATCATTGTATATTGAGTAGTGTTCTATTGGATGAGCTGTCAAGATGAAAGAAAAAAACAAATATGTAATTAACTTGTTTATTTAAACTCGAGGTGTGCTTATCGAGTCATAGAAACATCTGCGATGATACTGTAACTAAAATAGAAAAGAATTAGAATAAAAAAAGGTCCTAAATTAATCGAACGTATCAGAAGCATATCACCTAGGTGATATGCTTCTGAACGTATATAATCGTCGATCTTTATGATGATGAAAAGGAAAGGTGGTAATGTATTCTATTCTGTTTCAGATCTAATATCCAGTTCTCTACAATACTTGCACGTGTATCAATAGTGAACTATTCATTTTGTTAAAGGGGTTGCACAGAAGATTAATGGTCTTAAAATTAAATAAAACGCGCGTCTGGCTAGATTTAGCTTCCGCAAATGTTTTGTGTTACAAATGAAACTCGTGTGAAACTTTTTGGTTTTATTTTATTATTTTACTTTCTAACAATACATAGCTTTATACTGAGTCAGAGCGGGCGTAGAATCTAAACGTAGCTGTTTTTGCATGCACCTTGGCAAAACGTTTATACAAATACATAATTTATTTACTTGATAGTTTTGGGGAAAAGGCACAGAGGACAACAGATTGGTGATACTTTAACTTTGTTCAGAACGATGTTCTTCCCAGCGGTCAGGCCAATACTGACATCGGCATCTGTCGGTAAAGTCGGATCGGTTCGGCTTTCCGTCGCAGACACATCGGGTGTTCGTGTCTCTACTTCCACAAACCACAGGAAGTCTCTCGACCGGTTTACAAATTGAACTTTCCTCAGAACGTGGCACGTCTACAATCCTGAGATTATCTTGATGGTGAGGTGGCTTACATTGTCTAATTGCACATGCGCGCGCCCAGATAGGTAGCAGTGGACCAGTTTTGCAGTCGATTTCGCAATGCGCAACTTTAGGATTAATTAGATCGCCCTTCTTACAAGTCCAGGGTCGTATTGGATCACACTGTACTCCGTCGTCTATTCGGCAATGGGCCATACTATTCAACACCTCAACCATGTGCTCGATTTTGCTTTTGAACTTAGCGTCGTGCGCTGCCGCGAGGAGGCACTTCCGAAATTCCACATTGCAATAACAGGGCCTATAACTATATATGGTGCCTTTCTTTGGAATGCTTTCGCCTCCTGCGCATGTCAGCATTCGATAGCAGCACAAGTCTAACTCGTTCTCAGGCTCCACTCCGCCCATCCTGGTAAACGTTTCGCGCGAGATATCACAGTAGTGAGTGAGTTTCGTCAAGGTTTTTACTGTGTCAGCCGGAATGCAGGCAAAGCCATCGCCTTTTTGTTCATTTCCAATCATCCAGCCGACATTGGTGTCGTACAGCTCGATGCACACGTTTCCCTTTTCCGAGCAAAGTCCCGGATTGGCTCTACACTGGTTTATTCCGGGCCTACAGGATTTGTCTTTAGCGGAACATTCACAGCGTAGCTCGGATCCCCACATTTTGCAGTTTCCATGGTGGGCACAGACTTTCGGGATACGGCAGAGATTCACAAAATATTGACACCTGTCCATATACAGCGTAAGAAACGGAATGAGTTTAGCTTGGAATCTTCTTGACTCATAGAGGAAACAAAATTTTCGTTTTAGCTTAAGTTACTCCAATTGCGTTGATTGTTCGAAATTTAACCTGCAATCAGGATCAATGACATTTATTTATTTTATAAAGACATGGCAGATCATAAACAATTTTTGGTTGAGGTTTTTGTAATGTCCAGAATAATTAAAGTCAAGGTAGGGGTTATCGCCGGAAGCCCAAGGCTGAAGCTGATAACTTTTACCGAGACCTTGATTATTCTGGATATCACAAAAACCGAATTTAATAATTGTTTTTTATGCATTGAACGAAAAAAGAGAAAAATTGGCTACGACAGTGACGGACAATCAACGGTGCATGATTTCCAAGAGTAATCATGTCAAGTTCGCGCACTTTATGTTTCTTGCCGTCAGTGAGGAAGCAAAGACGTGACTTCCATTTTTTCCGTTCAATGTTTAATAATGCAATTATTAGATTCGGTTTCTGTGATATCCAGAATAATCAAGGTAATAATCCGCTTCAGCCTTCTGCTTCGGCTGATAACCCCTACCTCGACCTCAGCATTATTTTGGATATCACCAAAACCTCATCCAATAGTTGGACATGACATGATTACCCCTGACCTTGAATGTCCTTGACATGATTATTGAAAAATCTGCAGCTAGATGACGTCACCAGCGTTGATTTCGTAAATTCACTGTACGCTTTCGGCCAATCAGAAAAGAGATAGTGACTTCAATATATAATAATTCTAGTTATGTGCGCTAGTCAGCCAGTTTAGGAAAAAAGCTTGAAAAATAAGTCACATTCTGCAACGGCGCGTGCGTTTCACAACCGCCTAAATTGCGTGAACAACTGGAATGATCTATCATGGTCTGCCATGTCTTCAGTTACATCTTAATTTATACTCGTGTTCAAATATATGTTTCATATATCGCGCCTTGAATCGGGAATTGGAATGAACTAAAAGACAGAACTGTAAGCTAGGTTTCGCCTTGTCTGGCTAGCCGAGATATTGTTTTGAATGTACCTCGTTGTGTCAGCTTGCAGACGTTGGCTGATTAGATCTCCTGCGAGATCTATCTTTCAATCAAACAGGATCTTCGTTCACGGCTTTACAGTTTATTTAGTTTTCTAGTTTAAAAGAATAACCTTAGTTTCGTTTAATAACCTTTGAGATCAGAGTATCGCGGTCGTAAAAGGCTTATAAACAAAAGCCTGCGAAAAGGCTCCAGGCTAGGCTGGGGGCGGGCTAGCGGAGTGTAAACGGCCCGCCCGCAGACTAAAATAAACAATAAGGCATAGAAAAGACTCACTTTGAGAAATTTCTCACCACCCTTCTGTTACCTACCTACACTTATGCTTCATCCACTGCGTTGCGTATTCATCTTTCTCATTAGGGGCATCGCACACACAGCGGGTTCCGTGTTCCCCGCAGATGAAGCTTCCATACCGATTAAGGTTTGTCGGGACACAGCGGGGCTCCCCGTAGCTCGGGCCAACATTCCGTCTGTGGAACCTATCGGGACCCGGAACAGCAGGAAAACATCTGTAGCCATGGCTTACATGGACGCCGTCATCTACCAAAGAGTGAAAGATGTTTCCGCTGAATTCTAAATGACAGTCTGCCACTCTTGGATCGATGAGATCGCCAGTTTTGCAGCTTTTTGACAGAGGATTGCAACTCTCCTTCATAGGAAGTATGAACTGGTTTTTCAGCGCTACGCACTGGATGAGGCTAGGCTTCTTATCACACACGCTGGTGGATGAGATAAGCAACGGCAAACCAGAGAAAATATAAACAAGTTGAAGTACAGTTGGCATGCCTTCCTTTTAAAAAGGCAAACCACGTCAGAACGTCATCAAAGGGATACTGCGCGCGCACTTCAATAAATTTCGCGCGTTTGAACAAATACTTCTGGGAACAGATTTTCCCTGTACCGCTCAATTATGGATAAAATATATAAAATTTAAGCAGGCGTTGCATGCGCATGAAACCGGGAACCGGACAAAATTAATAAACAAACAAATGTAACGAAAACATTGCCATTTCGGGGATTCTCTTCAGCTGACGTACAGACTAAAACTTCAGTTGTGAAATTTAAGCTTACCAAGTTAGGGTTTGACCAATTGCAGACCAATCAGGTGAGAGTTCAAATATCAGCAATTTACCCTACACCCTACCTCAGCGTAATGGCTAGTGAAACAAATCTGGGATACTGAATCGAATCGAGCGCCGAATTGTGGGTTCTGTGGGGGCATGCCCACAAAGAAATTTTGAAATCTAGAGGTTCGCAAATGCTATTTCCAGCGTTTCCAAGAGCTAGTTGTAATTTACGCGTATCGCGAATTACTTTCCACACTGTCTCGGCAAAGCAATACAGGTTCAAAAAAGTACAACACTTGCGACGTCAATTAGAAAATAACAGAACCGACTGGCAAACGCAGACCAACACGTCGTTTTATTCTTGCGCCGCTAGTTGTTCCTCACAAACAAATTGTTTACTTCAACCAGGTCAATACCATCAGTGCCAATTCCTTGTGGACATGCAGAAGCATGAGGAGGATGAGGCTGGCCTCTTTCGTAGTTGGGCCAAGTCTTGACCCGCTTTAAAGGGACACAGTCAGCTTTACTACCGCGCTGACCTGGACACTAGTTTCCCAATTTTGAAAAAAGTCCCCCTGA
>OMLO01000427.1_pt1 | contig 27045 bp, 15 predicted proteins | sample 1674811 | NCBI WGS metagenome assembly OMLO01 (sample SAMN06265003, study PRJEB25207) | coral metagenome | isolation source: Coral host | place: Mexico:La Bocana,Puerto Morelos, Mexico | collected 2008-11-13
AGGTATACGAAAGGGGTGCCTTTTCTGAAAAAATGGTATATAAAAGGGTAAGGGGTTGGACCTCGGGGCGGAGCCTCTCCGTATAAAACTTTTTTGAGTACACCCCCCGGGCTTGGAGTATCTACATCATATCTCCTTGTGGCTATTGCTATTTAGAAATGTTATAATTTCTATCACTCTTTATTCTCTTATTTTGAATAGTTAATCGCGGGGACAATTTTTCACCTAGTAAATTAGATTGCACTGTGTTAGAGCGCATTCTACAGTCTTCAGTCTTCAGTATATCAGAATATCAGAACTCCATTATGATCAAAAATGTACTCTTGAGATTTATGGGATATTTAACATCAGGTACCTTTCGAGATGAGCTAAAGGGAGGCTACAATCATAATGGGTATAACAGATAAGATTATTTCGATTGTGACAATTTTCACCTCAAACCAGCTATAATCTTGTCAGTACACCTGCCGGTGTATTATTGGTGTTGGCGGTTCATCCACATTGTTCTCACTTATTAAGTTAGTTATTTACCCTGTGAAGATTGTCATATGCCAAAAAGCTTAGCTTCATGGCATCAGGTTGTTGATTTGAAATATAAGTATCCATTGTCTTTGTTACAGGTGTATGTACTCTCTATAACCGGCTGAAAAACGTTTCATTTTAAAAGTGAAGGCAAGTTTCCTTTCATTTAATTGCAGAAAAAAACCATTGTTTCTTTTGGTTCAACGCATCAGTTCACTGTACTCACTTCGAATTTGGACACTGTTCTTGCTTGTGCCATTTGCGCTACGATGTCAAGACAAATGGTATGTGATTCTCCATTTTGACATTTGGCAGTATCAATTTGACAATATAAATGTGTTTCACCAGGTTAAACACGAGCCTACCACGACATAAAGCATTTTATTTGTGTGATCAAAGGCCCAACATTCACTGCCTGAGTTCGCGCAAAGAAATTCAACAACAAGAGCGTGCATTCTTTCCTTGTATTTTTTTTTATTGACTCTGGACATAATTACCCGAGAACTCTATTTAGCACTGTTTATCCTCGTTGCACTTTACTATCGAAATATGGTTTCCACTAGACTCCAATATGACTGATTGACTTTTTTTTCAATTTAGGGTAAAATTTCAGTTACCTCGTCTGCATTGGTTACAATTTGTTTTAGACTACTGTTTCTGTGTTCTCACGCCATGGAAGCTGCAGGTGAATTTGAACATTTTGTTGTATGTCTCGATTGTGTGTTGATCAGTTGTGTGACTTCAAGCGACAACGACAGCACTTTTCATTGATGTTTCGTTTGTTGTTGTTTTAGTCCCTTTGTCTCTTAATTTCACAGTGGCCCTCTTCTTAGTCTGCGTGTCGCAAGTAAATCTGTTGCGAATAAAATATTAAGCCAATTTATGATCAGGAATAAAAAAAATAAAAACGAAACAAAATAAAATACCCTTTTCTTGGAACAACACGAGTGAAAGTTTTTAGGTCATGTTCTGACCGACTGATACTCTTTGATCACGAGTTTTTATACCTTAAACGCAGCCCCGCGTCTACTTTTCCTTTTTCGCAGCGTTATCCAAGTCTCCATTTTGTAATTATTCGAAAAAAAAAAGCGGTGAGCGCAATCCTTACGGCTTTTGTGTGCTTATTATTTAAATGATGTCAGCGTTTTTGAACGCATCTATTTTCGGTGCGTACTCTGATATGACATCAAAGAGCTTGGTTTTTAAATTTCTTCAGATTGGTATCGTTTAACAGGTGGGCACTTTCTGAGAAAACGAAGAGGGTTCTCGATCGTTTTAGTGTGAAAGATAGTCGAAAAGGGATCCAAAAGTATTCACGAGCTCTTCCAAATAAACATGCCGTTCTGAACATAAGGTAATCTTTCCTTCATGGAAGTGGACTTATATTTAGGTCGAAAACTATTCTGAAATAACATCGTGCGCTAAAATGCTTATAATCGAATCCTTTCTTACCTCTTTCTTCGTCTGACGCAAATTGAAGAGCACAGCACAGAACAAGAGTTGCAGAAATCCAGCATTCCTGAATTCAAACCAGTTGGCTGCTTCTTTGACCGCGGTAGGAGGCCCCGGCCACTCCCCCAGCTTATCGCCAATTTTCGCGGTGATATCGACTGGCGTAATTTGAATAACACCATAGCAAAGTGTGCTCGTAAGGTTAGCGAAAACGGTCTCAGCTATTTTGGTCTTCAATTCTATGGCGAATGTTGGAGCGGAGTAAATGCACACCGCACTTATAACAAGCAAGGAACCTCCACCAGATGCATTTATGGAGTGGGAAGGAGAAGGGCAAATTTTGTTTATGTCTTCGTAAAGAAAGGTACATTTCGTTTCATTTTGCTAAGAAAAAAGGCACTAAATACATTGCACATTAAACATAAAACACTGATGAAACTAACTGAATACAAACGAAAGACGAGAACTAGTGATGTGATCAGGTAATGTCAAACATCTTTGCACTAACTAAGGGCAAACGTCTCTCACTGGCACTAGCCGATCTGACCGGCAGACGCCGCGGACTTATTCCCGAAATATGCAGAACAGCAGATTGAACCGACCAATCACTGTTAACAAGCTTCGCGTCAGGGAGGATCAAAGCTGAACAATCTGACAACGGATCAGACTTACGAAAACCGACAAACATTGTTCCACGTGTCTTTAAGAAAATGTTGATTCAGGTTGCGAAGCGTCAGTTAAAACTGAATATCCTTAACATCAACTATGGAAGTGATTTTTTTTAAATAATACCACAGTTTCTCCATTTTAGATATAACAGTGCGTCTTGTAAACGGCTCAGACTCGAGAAGGGGCCGAGTAGAAGTACTGCATCTTGGACGTTGGGGCACAGTCTGCGACCACGCATGGGACATGCGTGATGCCAATGTTGTGTGTCGTATGTTAGGTTTCCCAGGTGCCCTTGCTGCGTATCGAGGTGCTAAGTTTGGGCCTGGAAACGGACTTGTCCGACTTAGTGATGTTAGATGTGAAGGGAACGAAACGAACATAGCATTTTGTTCTCACAAAGATTACAGTGCCTGTAATCACTCAAACGACGCTGGAGCTGCATGCCGAACGGCTTCATTTGTCCCACAGCCTAGGATACCATGTAAGTAAACATGCACTCTTTGTTAAACTCTTCAACAGCCTAATGTCAAGGCAGACTGCTCGTGTTACCATGTTACAAACGATAATGGCTTTAGCTCTTCTTATACTTTAATCTCCCCCAACCAATTTTTCAAACTCAGGGAAAGCAAAAAGTATGTTATGTATTTTCCAAGATTTTAAAAACAGAGGAACAATATCTGAGTTCTATATACTCTATATAGAATTTATTGCCTGACTCTGAATCTCAGTCCTTACAACGGGGCTTTTGACTGATGTCATTTCATATATTATTTTTTTAATGACCTTAGATCGTCTGGTGGATGGAGCAAGCCGCAATGAAGGCCGAGTAGAAGTGTTTTATGCTCGTCAGTGGGGAACAATTTGCGATAAAGGCTGGGATCTCACAGATGCAAGAGTTGTGTGTCGGATGTTGGGTTACACCGATGCCATAACAACCTCCAAATATGAAGAAGGCACTGGTCGTATATGGCTTAGCGATGTCAATTGTCAAGTGAGCGATAATTCAATATTTCGATGTAAGCACGCTGGGTGGGGAAACATTGGTAACTGCACACATTCAAATGACGCTGGAGTCAACTGTTATTATTGATTGACTGATACGATTTTATTTTTTTTCTTAGTTTACTTAATTCACTTATTTTAATTAAGTGACTTTCCTACATGCTCAAAGCTTATTAAATCATCATTAGTATCAAATAAAGCATTAATTCAGTTTAAATGTTACAGCATTATTTTAAATTAAACTCCGGGTGATCCTTTTTCCTTCATTGATGGAGGCGCCTTGGGTCTTTAACAGCCATAGCCATTACACTGAAAAGAGCAACTCATAATAGTGAATAGATTTGTATAGATAGTCATTCAACCTGCTGTATTGTACCCATTAGCTGCTACTTTCTGCACAAAAACAAAAACCTTCGCGCGGTTAAGTTAGTAGAAGTCAACTTTCTCGTGCGCGGACACCCTCGGGAATTGAAAAAGTGTACGTAAGTAGAGATATCCGCTTACGAGAGTGTTCTTTAGCGTAGAGCTGACTGTATGTATTCTACTGAGCACTTGCGCCCAGAAAGATAGTTTGACCAAGCTCGCAAACAACTGTAGAGCAGAACATCGCGTTCCTATATATGAAGCTCAAACAATGTTTTGTTTTTGTATAGGGAAAATAGCGCAGAATTAAGTAAAAATAATAGTATCACAGCTTATTTTACTCTTTTCTGGGTGGCCATGGTTCCGTTTCTCTAGTAATAGCCTTAAAGAGTCCTTAAATATTTCTCAGATAAATTCAGCTCGTGATGGAAACTTGACTAACGTTATATACAGAAAGCGATATTTTTCACAGTAGCTGCAGCGGCTTTTCGAGACCCTGAATTGAGAGCGAACCTCCCATTTCAGGCATCGAGAATCAAGAACAAATAGAGAAGAAGGGAGGATAGTTGAGTCAAATAATAAATAATGCTTTAGATTGTAATGGCTCTTTAAACAATCACTTATGCATCATATCATTGATATTAAACATGCAAAATTACCAGACAGATGAAATTCAACTTCTAGCCGAAACTTCCATTGGCAGACTTACAAATACACAAAATAAGAAAAATGAAGAAGTTACCTTGGTTTCGGCACAAAAACGCATTGGACAACCGTTCGTCTTTGCCAGCTTGTACACGAAGAACCTACCACAATTTCGAACCTGGATTTCTTGAAAATACTTGCAACAATCCTTTTCCCAGTGGAAGCAGACCAAGCCATTAACAATCCCATCAGTCATTTTGGGATGGGGGGAGGACAACCAACCGGTGACTGCAGTTCGACATCTCATGGTAGGAACACAGGAGGAAGCCATCTGATTTCCGGCGGGAGGAAGAAACCGGTACCATCCACTTGGAAGGACTTTATCACACGAGGAGCTTGTCGTGGGCGATTCGACTGAAGCGGCGCGATTCTCGTCGTTCAGTTTAGAATAGATTTTGCACTCTTGTTCTGAAGAAACAGACTGTTGATTGTTAGTTAAATAAACGATGCTAGCAAACTGCTAAAAGAGTAACTAACGCGTCATAAATTTTAGCTATACTGACCGTCTCCTTCAAATCTATATACCATATTGGTGTATGCTTTGCCAACGTGTTCGGTGCATCTAGACGAATTTCCGTAGCGGTCATATGTCAAGGGGGCATTCTCTCCACTCCAGCATTCTGCGTAAAATTGGACACTACAAGAATATACATACTGTTTATTATACCCGTCAAACTCCAAAATATCAAAAACCAATTCCTTTTTATTTGTTTCAACATGAAACACAACTTCATTGATGACCAGAATAGATCACACCCAGCCCAAACTCAAAGTGACGATAGCCGTAAACCTTACAGGTCTACCTCGGTTGATATGGCCCAGACAAAAATCTATCAAGCAAGTTACCCCATCCGCAAAGAGTCCATCCATTTATAGAAGCCCTTCACATTTTCATCGTGGTGAAACGCACTGGCCCTTATAAACGTCTCATATTTTCAATATACTCAAATTACTAGACCAAATTTAAAACAGCACAAAGCTATATGCTGCCAATGATTCCGTGGAGAATATAGCTATTGCTGTAGCTAAGATGTATCAAAAGGCTTTACCTGAAATACATGTATTTCTTCTTCTTAGCTTCCTTAGCGCATTTTTCCACAAGATAACTTAAATTAAGGGGAGTAGTCCAGTGTACATTTCCACGATCGCTGCTGAGAAGTTCTGGCAGAGCTCTGTGTCTTACTTTATCCTTAAAACAACCAACTTTAATATACCGTGATGATCCTTATGAAAAAAAAAATATTATTAGTGCTGAGTAAATTGTTTGTCTATGCAATTGTTTCCATAAGCATACGTTTGGGACAGCTATCCTTCCCGCCAAATACAAAGCGTATACGCGCGTTTCCAATGATGCGCTTTAGTACCAATAACCCATTAAGGAGGCTGGCAACTTTTTCCTGCACTTTGCTAGCAGCTGTACTTTAAAGGATGCGTACTACCACTCTCTAACAAGTGATTCTGCCAAAAACGATATAATATAAATGCCAAATGATCGGCAAACAAGCTGCGGTCATCCTTTTTATACAGCAGGTTACTATGGCAATATGACCTGCTAATGACACCCTTAATATTTGCTTTAAGCGCTTAAAACTCTCAAACTTTATAAGTGATCCCCATTATTATTATTTATTATCGATGCGATGCGACCCTTTGCAAAGCATGTTAGTGAGGGGTCAGAGACACCTTAAATTTTCGAAAATTTAAGGTGTCTCTGAAACCACACAACAGGATTTTTAAAACTTTGCGAAAGGGTACATCTTATTATGTTGATTGTAATTTGATAATAAAAATGGCGGTAAGTGAGTACGTTTTTGAGTTATAAGCACTTAAAGCAGGTTGCAGGTTATTTTGTTACTATGGTAACCTGGTATGCCGCAAAATTGACAGCGACATATGTTCACCAATGATTGGGCAGACTTTGTGATATCATGTTTGTAGCATCAAACGATATGCTTCAGAGTGGTAATAATGACCCATGGAAATCTACGTCTAGGAAACTATTTCCAGCCTCATTAAAAGCTTCCTGTACACACTACTTTTTATTCAGCGTTTTTTTCCATTGACTTTTTACGCTAATTCACTCCGCAAAAACAACACAACCATCAATTGTGCATGCGACTAATAGAGCAATGAAGTCAGCGTTTACGAAAACCTCTCTTTTCACTCTACTACTCAAGCAATAAAACAGTAAAATTTATGGTGGGGCAGCTATATCTCTTGTTATAATTAGTCATAAAGCTGAAAGTTTCCCTGATTATAAAACTAGTTTCCTTGCCTTACATATTATTTTCATCGCACCACCAATTCTTCAAATGATCCCGGGCTATTAATTTTACGCGGCTTAACGTCACGTGACATGTCTCGTGACCTGCCCACAAGCACCAATTCTACTGTCGTTTAAAATGCCTTCGGAAATACAACTAAGAAACTATTCTTTATCATTAAAAGACTTTGACGCACGGCTTAAAGTACTTGAGTAATTAGTATGCATAGACTTTGTTTTTATGAAATACGTCCATTCTAGAGGGCGTTTTCAATGTGGCATTTTCAATGCAAAACACGTGTGCTTTCGATCGTTTTAGTTATCGGGTTGATACCAATCCTTTCTACATTTACATTTTCCGCGGTCCTCTCACTATTTCCTTCCGTTATATTAGGAGCCCTAAACTGTATGCCGGGTTTTTCAAAGTCTGATTAAGCTAACCAAGGGTAAGGGAGAATTCTTACCTGAATTTTGTAATTTTGCGGTGCAGTTTTCTATTGATATTGTTTGGCCTTCTGTTTTGAGTTTAAATAATCTCAAACTACACAAAATATAAAGAAGTGAAAAAAAATTTTATTAAGAAAAAATATTTCGGTAAACTTTGGTTTGGGTTAGCGTTACAGGCTTCTGTGCAACCCGGCCCGGAACTTTGAGCAAAATAAAATTGTTATTTTTAGAAAGCTTAAGGTAATGATTGTAAAGAGCAACCGACAAGATACGTGCCCAACTCCCTAGGTGATTTAGTGTGATAAAAACAGAAATTTGATCAGAGCAGCTTGAAGCTCCACCCATTCTATTTATTTTTGGTAATGACATAAAGACATCAAGTCACATCTTCTTTAAATATTTGTCCAGTGCATGTCAAATTGGAATTTATTCATCTCTGTTGTTTGATATTCCCTTTGGTATACACAGTAACACATGTGCCGATCTAGTTTCTGAAAGCAAAAACGTATGTAAAGATTCCTTTTTCAGGTATTCCAAGCGTTTAGTGATAATCTTCTCCTTTACAACCGTTAATGCACACCAACCGCCCGCTAATGCTATTCGAAAAATAAAGGATACCAGTTATTCGAACTTGGATTAAGCCCGAGAAGACAATTTGAAATAGTCATACGAGAAAGCTGATTAATCATAATTCTCATCACTGATCAAAAGAAGACATTGTCATGAAAGGTAATTAAGGAGCTCGTAAGTTTCTTTAGTTGACTCCTTAACATTACCTAGCTACAACTGACATCACGTTGACATGCTTAGCTTATCAAACCAACCATGTTAGGAACTTCTTTTAACAACATATCTGAAATGTGCTTCCGATATACCGATTAAAATCGCCATTGAAACTTGGAGGGCGTGACGAGAATTTATTTACGCAAAATGAAATTAGGAAGCCGGGCTGCATTTGCGTCTATCATCATGAAAAAGAAAATCTTCTTCTCTTTTAATTAAATATTCAAATTTATTGTTCCCCTGCCAAGGTGGGAGGAAAACCTTGTAGTCAGAATAAAAAATTATAAACAGCGCAGTTACCGGACACAATTGCTATAACGCGTACATTTACCAGATTACATTTTCACCGATAAACATCAAAGATACACACAAATTGCTGAGAAATTTCTCAAGCAGTATATTAGCTTCCAACATACGCAAGGTTTTATTCTAGACTTCTAAAAAACTTTTCTTTTCACTGCCCTTAAAAGGTGACCCTTCAGATACCATATCCTTTAATTTGTCAAGAGCTTTCTGAACTTAAAAAGGGTGTCCATATAAACAGGTCAAAATTTTCTGTAAATTGTTGTTAGGCCAAGAGCAACGAACGACGAGCAATTCTTACTTCTTTACCTGAGGGCCAAACAATTTAAAAAAATATTCAGTTTATTGCTGAAAGTTGTACAAGATGTGCTTACTTCTTAGCATAGTATTCGATAAAAACACATTCGAATGTTTTCCTGCATCTAAGCCTTAGATGCAGGAAAACATTCGGAATAAAATAAATTTTGTAATTTTGTCCCATGTTTTATTTCGTCCGATTACGCAATTTAACTGAGTTTCATGAAACAATGTTTTTTACAAACCTGTTGAGCTGGTAGGATATCCGATGCAAAAGAAAGCAGCGACAAGAACAAGCAAAGTGGTCTTCATTCTTGACAAAGCAGCGAGGAGGGAAATGAAATAACAGCGTCAGGTGTCCGAATTTTGGGCTTTAATCTTGAATGACGTGTCAGCTGTCCAGTAACTTTGTGAGAATTATCAGCACTACTCTCTTGATTCCTCCTTTTCTATTCCATCAAAAGTTCTTATCCTCCACTGATTCAAAACTTATTACTGACAATGAAAGAGTGATATCTAGCTTTTCTTGGTTCGACCTTTTCTGACTTCCTGTGCTGTCAGAAATTTAGAACAACCTATATTTTTTAATTGTTGCATGAACCAAGCATTAGCCTACAGGAAGGAAATATGAGACGTTACGTCTGTATGAAAACTAACGCTTCGAAATATTCATATATTTACCAATTATTTTCTGAAAATAAAAATTCATATTTTTGATGCAGTGCCGGACTCTTTCATATGGGACGACTTCATATATAGAGAAGGAGAATTAAGGCGTTATTTCATTAATATATCAGCAATGTTACATGCAATAGTTGAGCGCATATGTATGACCAAATCTTCCAAAAAAAGTGTGTTTCACTCCTTTACCTGAGTTGATAAAGCCTGAAAGTTGTTCTCATCAGTTGCAATTCGAGGGTGAACGGGGAATCAATCCATTTTTTTCGATATCTTTCGTGGTATTCTATATCTTTGGTTGACTGTGTACGAATCGAAAGACTGTCCTAGTGGTTGCTGTTTCAAAGCAGGTTAATTTTTTGACGCACATGTGTTTAGTCAATATTTAGATAGCTTGGTGGAAGGACAAAGCAGAAATAAACGCTAATCAGATAAAATTTTCTTTTCTGTCGAATATGATTTGATATCTAATCATAGCAGAGTTCAGGATGTTACGAATAAAAGAAATAATCGTTTGATGTTACCTTATACTATATTCCATACCGGCTTACTTTTAAAAATAGCGAAAGCTTTCATTGTATGACATTTATCTTTCGACCTTCTAAATTCTGCCCAAACACGACACTTCAACACTTCAGGACAAATAGTAATTTCTGGTCGTTGTCTTAAGAGATTGTACTGCCTAAACTTCAAAGATCTAATTTTAACCCGACAGCTGACAACACTCCCTCCACTTCGAGACGTCATCATCATTTTAAGTGTTTCTTTGGGCATGCGTTTAAAGCAACTATTTTCACCTTTTTGTTTTTCGTAATCTCTTTCTGTCCCCAGCCTTTCTTATGTTGTTGCGAGCTTTGCAATTAATCAATCAAACAAAAAGTCAATTGCAGGAAAGATTAAAGTTTTTTCGATTAATTTCAGGAAAAAAATGGTTTCTGGTGTGTTTTTGTCTGACGCAATTCATTTCTTGTGAATCTAGCTCATTAGGGCATTATCCAAAATGCCTTTCGCGTTGTAATCTAATTATCCGTGTTTGGCAAACACGAAAACGATTTCAAAGCCAAGGTAATGCTCTTTTCTACTTACTTAATCAAGTGTACGTTCTTAAATTATGCAAATTTTTATTTAGTACGATGAAATAAGAACCTAAACATTAAAAATCGTTTTATTCACTCACTAGAAACGAAACTTTTTTTTTTCATTTTATCTTTTAATATCTTAAATAGAACTGAATTATTACATCATAATTTAACTTAAATTTGACTATCCTTTTCTCTTTGTTGTCGCTCCTTGGTCTTTCTTAACATAACAAATTACCCTGAAAATATAAAAGAAATGATATACATTTAAACGAAGGAAACCTACTGGGTTTTCTAGTAACTCAATTATGCGAATAAAATTGGAATTTAGATAACGAATAGATAAAAACACTATGACAGCTTAAAAATTATTGATATGGAAGAACAAGCATCATAAAATACATCGTATCAGCATTGTTCAGGACTCATTTTGTCTCAAGCTTCGATTACGTCTTTAAGGAAGCCATTTCAAACAATATTGAAATTCTCCCTTTAATCCTGGCACGCAAACTTTAACGCCATATTGGGACAAAACGCGGAAATTGAATGGCGATTGGACTACTATGTAATTTTGGTTTTCGTTCTAACAGGGCACTGCAAATCATTTTGGACCATTGGTAGAACGCCCTCTAAAGAATTCTGTGAAAGGAGGAAATTTGCCGCAACCTCACGGCACAGACGTGCAGAAACAGTTGATACGAGAAGAATTTCTACCAGTAATAAGTGAACAGAAGCTTTTGAACAGTTTTAGCTTCACAGTTTTCATAGCCTGAAACCCGTCGCGAGGTGCACGTGGGAGAGAGGGGGTGATTTCTGTCACTATCATCTACGTCCAACATTTTAACTCTAATATTACATTGCCTGTGACGGACCGCGTTGGTACGAATAAGGCAGACTTGAAAATTACGACAAATGAACACGGTGATGTGAAAATTCTGCAACTTACTTGGCTTCTATGAAGTTTCTCCACAGAAACCCATAGGACAACCAAATGTCTTTCCTAGTTTATACACGTAGAACCTTCCGCAGTTTCGTAGATGGATGTTTTGAGACAATTGACAACAACCTGATATCCAGTGGAAGCAGACTTTGCCACTGACAATCCCATCTGTCGTTTTGGGATGAGCCGTTGCTAACCAACCAGTTAGAACGGTTCCGCATCTTTCATATGGAGGACACGAGGAAGCCATTTTATCACCCGCGGGATTAGAGAAGCGGTACCACCTAGTTGGGAGATCATCGTCACAAGATGGCGACCTTCCTTTGGGCAGCTGATAAGTAGACGAGCGACTTGCTAAACTAAGTGTGGCGTAGCTTAGACACTCTTTTTCTGAATAAACAATATGCAATGCTTGATTATTAGTAAGAATCGATGGTACAAAAGAGTTCCAAACGCAAAATAATAATAATAAAAAACAAAAACAGTCCGTAGGTATTAACAGTTGTACTGACCATCTCCTACAAATCTGTAGACCATATTGGCGAACGCTCGGCCAACGGTTGGAGTGCATTGAAAAGATTTTCCATAGCGGTCATATGTCATAGGGGCAGTATCTCCACTCCAACATTCTCCATAAAACTGGACACTACAGACACAAAGGTTTATATTTTTTATGAGGAAATGAAACAGACTTAAGGCATTATATGTCAACAGAAAAAAAAAATGATTTGAGATCATACTGAGAACACGTGGCACCAATATCAAGTAAATCCGTTTTCCTTGCACTGAGTGTATTGGATCTTTCCTGCATTAAATGCTTTCTGATGTAGTTAGCACACTGTGTTTCCCTTCTTTAAATGTTTGATAAATTTGCTATTCAACATTGACATTTAGAGACATTAGTCCATTTACTTTGGTCAGGAGCCCATTATGTAATGAGCTCCTGCTTTGGTAAAGTAACCTTTTTAGGAGCTGGAGAGAGGGCGTGGGGTGTGGTTATGTGGGTATTACGCCAAGACACGAGACGATGCTGTTCACTTTGGATTTAGTTTAAAGTAATCATTAACAAGTTTACCCAAAATACATATAATTCCTCTTCTTCGCCTCTTGCGCACATTTCAAGACAATATAACTTAAATCAGTGTTCCAGTCTAGTGTTCCACGGTAGTTGACCAGCAGTTTTGGCAGAGCTCTTAGACGAGGCCTGTCCCTAAAGCAACCAACTTGAACATACTCAGGTGCCGCTGAAAGGAAATAAAATCGTAAGTGATTAAAAAAAATGCTGTAAGAAAGTTGATCAGCATTAACCATCTTAGACGGAAGAAAAAACCGAGACCAACCTAATATCCCGAAGAACGTGCCATTCGTAAAGTTGCTTTCACTATAGGGTCATGCATCTAGGACGTTATTAAAAACTGAATCACTGAGTAATGCGATTCAAGACTTTTTTGGGTTTAGCCATTATGTTTAAAACGTGGTCAATACATTATGCAAATTTAGTGAGACAAAAGAAAGTGTTTACATAAGATAAGAGTTCAACTCTTAGAGGATTGCTTTGGTACATCAATATGGCCGCCGTTTTTTATTGTTTTGGAACACCAATATGACTGAACGCTCTCCATAATACCAATGATTCGCGTATTTTTTTAGAGGCGTTTTTATTATATATTATTATATATTAGTTTTCTATAGTTTTAGAGCGTTTTTAATAAAACAATTACTCCACTCGCGCTTGTTGAATATACGATCATTATCCAACGCGCGCTCGTTGAATAATTGTCGAATTTATCAATTGTAAAGTCGTTTAATTACTTGTGTCCTCGATACTGCCCAATGATCAAACATTTTCGTCTAACGCTGTGGAGAATATTAAAACATTTACGCCCTAGAGACAGTTTGCATTTTCATTGAAATATCACGCCAACTAAAAACAATGTTTTACTGTTTTGCCGTTGTCAGTAGCGCTAGTCAAACGCATTCCACTTATTCTTTCCGTGTTCATAAACATTGTTTCCCAGAAGCTACTATCACACTAAATAGCGCTCTTGTCATCATGGTAATACATTTTTCAGGGATTCATACTTCGGTCAAAAATGCGAAAGGGCTTTTATCACGGAGACTGTTGCTTTGTTTTTCCCTCAGAAAGAGGTGTTGAGATTACAAGTATCTTAAAATGTGCAACACCAAGGTGAAGATATTAAGTGACTAAGTTGATCAGAGGTGAACGAAAAATGGGACGAAAAATGGGGAAAAGCCCACCGAAGTTTCCAATTTATAGTACCTACGTCACGGCTTGCGCATCTTGAAAATTAGCCTAGATTTAATTTTTAAGTTCTTTGTTTGTAATCCATGTTAATCTTCTCCATCCTCAACTATCCTTCTTCCTTTTTGCTTTATTACTATCGCTTTGATGTTTTTTTTTGGGAAATGAATTTTTTCAGGTTTCTTTCAATTTCAGGGTAAAATCTTTAACAAATAACTCAAAATGCCATGAATAAACTCCTTTAAGATTAAAAAAACCCGTCCACTTAAAACGTCTGCTTTCACCCCCGTATTATCCTCAGTATTAGAAACATTTTTTTTTCTCGAAGTATAACTGGTCTATAAAGTTCCGGACTTGGCTGAGAAATTTTTAACAATTTTAATAAATATAATATGTATTATTTTTATTATTACCAAATTAATATCTTTCTTTTTTCTCGCACACTCCGAGATTCAGAGTTAGCAGTGCGGTTATCAACTTTGATCGCGTTCATTTACTGACGCCTTGTGTTTACGTAAAAACAATAAGTCCAGTAGATTTATGAACACTGAACACCGGAGCAAACTTGTCTAAACCTGTTTATTCAGGGAATTAGTATTATGGGCGAATCTTGTCTTCTTTTTTTCTATCTGATTAGTATTCTATACCAGTTACCGAATTTCATTTTCGGTTATTCGGAAACTTTCCGTTAATTCGACTTCTATCCCTTGTGGAGCTAGTATCTTTTTACCAAATCTTAAATTATTGTCAAGACCGTTTTCTCATATCACATAACATAATTAGCATTTGCTATTTGACTTCAGAACTGACCACATATTTTTCAAAACAATACTTAGCCAAAATTAACTTCTTAAAAGAAAAAGATTACACACTCGTGAGAATATCTCTAAAATGTCCTCCTCATGTGTCGTTCATCATCGCTATTCAAACTTATTAGAGCGCGTCTGGGATGCATTTAGCCACGAGTTTATTAAACGATGGACCCAAACGCAAATAGTAAAAAGAGTGAACTGCTTGACTTTTCTTTAATTGGATAAATTAACATGTATTATTTCGATTTCTAAGCGGTTTAAAACCCTGAAACAGATCTTATTGGTATCACATAAGGAACCCTTTTTAATCTTACACTCCTTGCCTATTGTAAGAAATGTCTCCTTTGGGGCAAAATAATATTTTTCAGCTACAGCTGTGAGTGGGCAATGTTTTCAAATTTATTCAAGGCTCATGTATGACAAGTTAAGATTTTCTTCTCTTGCTATGTGCCCTTTTTCTGTATTTTCCAAACGCGATTATTGGGTCAAGGCCGAGATTAAGTCAATCTGACTATTTGAAAAAAAGAAACAAAAAATATCACTCATAATTCTTAACTTGGATTCAGCTCAGCTAAAAGAACAAAGATGAAGAACCATTACATGTACTTTTTTAGCGATGTTTATCGTCCAAAAGACAGAAAATTAAGTTGTTACCGAAACAAGATAATTTTCACCATCCATGCTAACTCAAGTGTGATAATTCTGTCATTGTCATAACAAGCAAAGTGATATTTCCTTCTTTACTCCACGACTTGAAGGACTGGGCCAAAATATTAAGCATTGACTCTTTAAATCTGAAACAAGAATATTTTACAAACCTGTTGAGCTGGTGGAGAATCCGAGACAAAATAAGGAGGCAAGGACGAAGCGTAACGAGTTCATTCTTGATAGATCTTGTGAATCTCAAGGGAAGTGAAATAAGAGCGGCAGGTGTCGAATCAGTCCTGGCTTTGTGATGTGTCGTGAATAACTTGTCACAGCTGTCGGTAAACCTAGTGAAAATAATCACAGTGATCGGCTGACTGTTTCTGACAACAATACGCCTCTCCGCCGGTAGATCAACATTAATTTATAGTATTGATAACAAGGGGAATTTTTTAGCTTTTTTAACATTCAGAAGCCAAAGCGCAATGTGGTGTTTCAACTATTTTGAAATTGGACTCCTACAGATGTTTTTTTTAAAGTTTTTATTATACTGTATTTCATTTGATTTTATTTAACGTAAAGATATCACACCACAGACCATGCAACTGATCTTAATTTACACTTGCAAATGAACATGATAATAAAGAAAAATTAGATTTTGCGATTTTCCACACATTTCCTTAAAACATTAAATTAAGTTAATTATAATAAATCGAGAGATATCTTGATATTCGTCGATATAGCTTGGGTGAGTTCTTAGACTTCCGAGACCTACCTTTGTTTTAACTTAAGCGATTGGAGTCATACATTAATTATAAAAAGAAACCCTGCAGAATATTCAAGCTCTAGCCAAAGACTGGATGAAATATTGAGTCCCGTAAACATTAATTTCTCTAGGCGTCTTTGTACGCATTGCAAATCTTAAAAACTAAACCTTGTGTTTTTGTATGTATAGCTAATAAAAGAGTTTTATTGGCCTCAGAATGCTTTGTTCTGTGAAAAAAACATGCGAGGGACTGGAATCGTTTTAATATATATTTTTTAATACTTTTGTTTTAATTGAACAGTAGAAAACAACGTACCTATGAAATGCCCATCTTAACGTGTCCAAAATTATTGTTTTTTTTCCCCGAAACGAAATTTGACGTCTAATTTAGCGCGCATTGTGCATTTTACATATTAAGTGCTTTGTGGAGGCTTCTTGTAATTAGCAAATAAACAATTCTTGATACGCGTCTTCTGTTAAGAGGCACGCAATGAAGCGACAAGAGTGCGAAAAAAAGTCGAAGGAACTCAAGCCGAAGGCCTTCTAGCCATTGACTGTGCTTTTAGAGGGTTGCTGAAAACACGAGAATATTCGACACTTTTTGTTTTTTAAATAGATGCAGATGGAAACGCAACGAAAGGGGTGAATTGTACATACACTTTTTCGTATATAACATATATGTATATATCAGAATTAGGTAAGTCTACTAATTCGCTTTACTCTTTTAGGAGATAACACTTCGCGTCCGCATAGTTTGACAAAGCGCACTTGGGAAACGTTGTGCCCGAAATTATGTTACAATTATATTATAATTTGTGTCTGATCACCTCAGTAGCAGTACTTTAAATTATTTGGCCATGTACAATAGTTATTTTGGAATTGAAGGAAACCTGAAAATAATAGTTTACTAAGATAAGGAGCAAGGAAGACTAAGGATGGAGAAGATTAACAAGGATTACAAACGACGATTCGCAAACTGTGTCGACGAAGCTCCTTTAACCCCATAACTTTCACATGGATTTTGAAAAGTGTAAAAGTTTATCTTGATAAAGCGCAAATGTGCGCATTTGAAAGATTTTGGCGATATATTCTAATTCTCACATTACATCCTCCCGTCTATCTGAAAATAGCAATTCACACCAATAAAGGCGTTTCAACATCTTTGTTATGATCTGTACGCGGCTCACAGAAAACCCCGGAAGATAAAATCTAAAACGCCTTACTCTTCGTAAGTGAAACAGTTCATGGGCATACATAAACTCGTCCTAAATGTACAGGTTTATGCACTAAGAAGAGAAATATTTTTAACTCTATACAGACTTGGTAGAAGTACTGAATTTAAGCGTTTAAGATCGTCAACTGCGAATCAAGATGTACATAATATATTGTAAGACAGTTTCTTTCTTCATTAGGGAATCACGGCTTCCTTATCATTAGAATAGTGATCTCTGAGGATTTTGTTATCTCCTTCACTGCCTTTGATGAGTAGTTTCACCTACAACAATTAGGAAAATAATTGAGCGTATTTTTCTTACCCGTATTCAGAATTCTCTTTACTCTCGAGAGACTGAGAAGATGCGTGGAAATGTCGTGTGGTACCGCCAAGGGGAGTTATTTAATTCCCTATTATCAAACTATCTCGAGAACTTAACAGCTGTAAAATAAACATCGTAAAAACATTAATTATAATGGGGTCGGCTTGGCTAGGCACTTAAGAATATTATCTGCACAAATCAAGGAAATTAAGAGACATGCAAATAAAAGTACTTTCCTTCTCTCTTCAAAGACAAATAAAACTAATGAGTTTTTAAACGCTCTTAATTAGTAAAACGTTTCAAAATCTACATCACGCTATGATCACTTTTGCTTTAATTTCTTTCGTCTTGCAAAATACTGGAAAAAATCAACTTGGTGCCGGTTATCATGAGTTTTAGGATATAATTTGGAGAGCCGTTTAACAAGAATTTTCCCGTTAGCTTTCTTGTCTGTTTCGAAAGTTTCATGATTTATTAATTTGATCACCTGGGCTTTACCAGTCGCTTTTTGCGACGTGGACTTTATTATAGATTTAAGTAAAACAGTAACCGATAATTTGCTAACGTAAAACCATAACTGAAAAAAAAGAGATAGCGATAAACCATAGATCAAAGACTTGGTTTCATTCAGATTGACAAAGACTGAGATCGATTACAACAATGAACGTAAAAAAACTTATTGGCACATGGACGCGAAAGCTAAATGTAAATGGCTCCGGTGCGCTCACAAATGACCCAAATTTTTACGCGTAGATAATGCAATGGCTAGTTAGTGGTCACAAGTTAGGTTTTAGGTGGTTAGTGGGTGGTAATATTTGATTAAAAATACATTTTGGGTTTACTAATGGTGTCCTGTGTTTGGATTATGTTCATTTCTCGCTAAATTGGTTTTGGTCACGGCTTCGATAAATCATCCATTACGTGAGAGCTAGCTATTTTACCATTGCGCGTTTCGACGAACCCTTTTACTATTTAATAGAGTCTTACGGAAATTGCGCAAAAAAGAAATACGACATTTCTTTTAAAATCTGAATATGAATTTACGAAGCGCGCATTTCTTCATTATTAAAATTATTTATATCAGGTATAGATTTTCAGCAAATTGTCTGTGTTCTTACCAAAATAATAGTTCTCCCATTTACACTTAAAATGCAAGATGTGTTTAATCAAATATTATTTCGTCATAAAACGTTTTTCGTCTCTCCTGACCGGCGTCACTCTTTGATGTTTCTAACAATTAAAGACAGTCTAGTCCACGTTGTAGTTTCAGCAGCTGTGTTAGTTTAGCCAGACAAGCGTCCCAGGTATTGCTTTGCTTCAGTAATATGAGAAGATAACGGATCGAGAGAAGCTCAAAAAACAAAGATAGCGGAGACAAATTTAAAGAGTGAGGTTGGATAAAGGAAGGCTCTTTTTTCCTCAAAAGGGTGGGTGAAGAAGTGGGTACAACAGTTATCAGCCAATCAAGCCTTATAATGGGGGTAATAATTGGAGGCTGCGGAGGAGGAGGAAGGATGTCCCAAAATGGGCCAATATAACACGGAAAGAGGAGGCACGGAACTAGTATATCTGGATTTTTCCGGAACTTCTTTTGTTGTTGAAGTTTATATCAAGTTCTTTACAAAATTACTTTTCGGATCAATTGGAGTCATGATGAGTGTGGCCCTTATAATTTTGGTCGAAGCAGAACTGTCTAAATAAAACGATGATTACTCTTGAAACTCTTGATTGCCCCTCAATGGAACGGTCTACGAAATACATTCTACCCAACAATTTAAATAAAACCCGTTAATACTGTCGTATGTGTTAGAAACTATTGACTCACTGGCTTTTCGATACGTTAATATTTATAATTCAGACGAACTCTTTAATCCAGGTCTTGGCCGAGACTTGTAGTTAACGCTAGATGAGATCGGTATAAGATATATCTGAGGTGCTCCGCGCGCTTTCATTAGTCGATAGGTGTGTTTAGATGAGAGTATGTAAACACGGTTGTGAGTTTTAGATTCCAGCGTATTTTTTGAGAATTATTTTGTAAACGCGGTTTGCGAATTCTCCAACCCTCCTCGTGTTTAGATGAGGCTATGTAAACACGGAAAAAGTACTCTTTTGCTTAAATATTGTATACAGAAAGTGGACTAAATTACCAATCTGCTAAAAGTTTTGCGACAAACGATTTTCCTCTTAATCCTAGTTTGCCAAGTTTTGAAACCTTGAAAAATGGTGCTGTAACATAATATTTTTTTTTATTGAGGATTTATTTTTATTTAATCTTAAAGAACCCACACGCTGAGCTGTATAGGTTCATATTATGTAATCTAAAAACAGAAATAAAGATAGATGATCATCGCAGTTATAGACACAACAATTCTGATAGTCTTTTTTAGATTAATGCCAGCGCGATTGATCGCAACATCAAACATCACAATTGTCGTTTACGTTCCAGCAGAGTGGTTTAAAAGAGATTTTTTTCCTTTGAAATGCTTCAAGAATAGATGTTTTCGAAGGTTAAAATACCTTATATAGCAAACAGCTCACTTGGCGAAGTGAGGCCTCGGGCCGCCATGTTTGTTGTGAATTTTGCAAACTTTAAATATCGCGCGCTATCTCGCGACCCCTCGGCGGATCGCGTGATGCCTCGCGCTGAAGTTCGGAAATGTTATTCTTATGAGCTCATTTGTCATCAAAAGCTTTAAATGCACCTACATATATTGAAGAGCATGCAATTTTTTTAAAAAGGTTGTGCGTCAATAGATAACTATAACATAACAACACTCAAATCTGCTAATAGCTGCAGACTTGAAAGGCACGTCAGAGCGACACAATTCATCGCGGTCAAACTTTTCAAGCTTCTCCCGATATTTTCGTGTTTTGCAGTCTTACTTATGCATGCCAGGTTTCTGCCATTTCAAATTGTCTGTACAGTTCGTTCATCATAACTTATATGAGCAAGTCTGACAAGACGCACCAATGCCGGTAAGATAAAACAATATAGTTCGAAAATTGTTAAAACGAACCTGAAATGCAGCAACCTACTTCAAAGAATCGTTTTCCTTGCGGTTTTGTAGCCTGGCCTTCAAATTTCCCAGAAAACACTCCTTTCTTCAATTTATTTCATAAATTTGGTTAAATAATGATTTTTCGAATTAGCCGCCATTAGGAAGAAAATAGGCCTGCACTTTTTTGCATGATAAGAAAATTAAACTGGGTTGGTTATTGCCCGCAGGTTCTTGATCAGGATACGGTGTTGATTTTTGGTCTTTTTTCTTCAAGTTTTGTGCCACCTGTTCCCTTACTTTCCCCCGTTTATGACTGCAACGCAGGCCTTATTTGTTAGAGTATTCAGACAAAAGGTGACAGTGTGCTTGCGCGAGTCAGATAACGCCGCTATTACGTCATTCTGCACCGATGTAGTGCCTTTTTGACGAAGAATGTGTTGAGCTGTGAAACATCTTTGGAGGAAGGCAGCTTTTTTTACAAATTTAATTTCAAATTTTATTCCAATTAAAAATATTGTATTGTCGATAAAAACAGCATACCTCTTTTTTGTGTCACGATCTACTCTATTTGAGTTAAAAGTTGTTTTGGAATGAAACCACTGGAACGTGAAGGAATCATTGGTGTAAACAACAAGAGTGTTGGCAGGTAGAAAGAATGCAGGGGAACTTAAATGAAATGACCGTTTCGAAGATAGAAGGTAAACAGTGATTCATTATATTCTGGCTTGCGTGAGCAATACACATTTTGTTGGGGTATAGGAAATTAAGAAGCGGGAATTTTGATAATTACAAAAACTTGAAAACAGTAAGCATAAACACTAAAATACGAGACTACAAAGGGTATCGATACGAAGATAGAATTTCGACCCATACAAACAGACATCACTGCGGCATCTCAAAACAAGCTAGGGCTAGAAAGGGACAAAAACTTACCTTGGAGACTGAATGCGAGCCGAAGTAAATATGAACTGTCCCGAAACTGATAAAGAGTAAGCATGAGCTAAGACACCAGGAAGGAAGGCACAATGCCCAAACTTTCAGTGCCCAGTCATTTTACTTTTAGCTGCCAACTTAATGTGAACTTTGCCCACACGAAAAATGCTGACGCTTTTGCTGGCCGATTCAGCGGGCTCAGTAGTCCAGCGTGTTGCAATTCTTCTACGATGATCCAGTAAAAAACTATTCCTTGGCGGGGGGGGGGGGGGGGGGGGGAGAGGAGGGAGAATTGTCTGCAGTTGTGATAAAATAGTGAAGTTGTCAGTCAGATAAAACACGAGTACAAAAAGCGACTTGAAAACCGATTTAATTAGTTTACCAGGTTAAAACTATTACAACCATTTTCTTATGATGTATTATATCTTCTTGATTTTTTTCATCCTAGTTGTTTTGTATTATTTCTCCTCGATTTTACGTAGCAGTTCAATCCTGAAAAGAAAATGAGACAAATAATCAACAAACTTACTATGACCAGTATGTAAATCATACGCTGAGACAATACAAGTGCTGCACTAAATTGCAGTAAAGACAATGAAAAACCCGTAAAATATATTCGTACAATCGGATTGTTGAAGCACTGGTCGTAACACATTTACTTATTATGTCAAGTCAGACTTTACAATTAGGACTTTTAGATATGTAGCTATATTTTATATTTCCTCGTCAGTCATTTCCTCCAAACAACTGCCGGTTATTTTCGTGACCATGTTCTGCAATTTCTCTACGTTTGCTATCTGAGGCTCAATATGAACAGTTTCGAAGGAATACAAAATCCCTTCCACAGGTGAAATCTGATTGTGCGTTGACATTTTTATCGATTACATGCGAGGTTTTCTATTTCAGACAATGAGGCGTGGTGGCCTCATAGTTAGCGCAAGACATTTAAAGCTCACAGTGTCTTTCTCCACACAGGTGTATAAATGGTTACCAGCGAGTTTATAGCTTGGGGTAACCCTGCGATAGACTAGCATCCCATCCACAGGGAAGTAAAAGTGATTCTAGTCGCTCCATTCTATGGAAACTGGAAATTATATATTAGCGCCAGCCTTATGGTCTACTTGGCTCATGTAGCTTGTACCTTCAGGGCCTGCTGATAAACCTGAAAAACCTCTACGTACTTAACAAAATTACTCGCAATGAAAGTAACAACATGATTATGGATGAAGAATAAAACTTCCTAGATAGTAGTTTTTTTTTTTTACATCGACACCTTTTTCTTACCTTCCTTCCATTTCCACAGTATCTCAGTTGACAATATGGCGCAGGGCGAAGATAATAGACATAAAACGCTCCACAGTTTCGAACTTTCGCCTCAGTTGACTCATAACAACAATTTCGATTCTGGTGAAAGCAAGCTTTTCTGGACACAACCCCTTCTTCTACAGAAGGATGCTCTCCGTTAAGCCATCCCGGTACAATAGTCCCGCAGTGGAAACGACGTGGACAGGAGTTGGCCATTGCATTGCCTGCATTACCCTGGAATCTATACCACGCGGGCTCAAGGCTGTGGTCACAAGCTGCCGCAGGGTTGTAGGGTTGGTGAACAGAACGATCCTCTGTTTGAAGAACTTTGTACATGTTGCATTCTGGGAAAAATTGAATTATAAGGCATAATGTAGTTGTCAGAATTTACTTGAAATTAAGATTATGATTTCAGATTTCTTCAGCAATGTTTTCGATATGCAAACCTAGAAGAACGTCTGAAGAAAGGCAGGTCCAGACTTTCGCTCGCTTTTAATCGTGGCTCATAATCGTTGACGAAGAGAACATTGTTAATTGAATTAAAGAAATTATTAGAAGGAAAAATATCATACGCACGTAGCTTGTAAAACCTGTTGCAACGCGGGCGATTTGTCCATGAAATACGCCCTTAATCGGTATGTTAAAATGAGATAATTGTGTAAACTACGTGAACATTACAGGAGAAAAGCGGACCAGAATTTTTGACATAAAGTGCAATAATAAAACTCTTGGAAAACAGAGTTGCGAAAAGTATGCAATACTCATACGAGAAAGTGTTGCATTATGTTTGGTCGAAATGTTGCGTTTTATTGGGATTTAAAATCTCTTAACCGTGGAGAACATAACACACTTCGAGGGTTTAGCCATCAGAACAAGATATAAATATCGTTTAGTCATAAAGGAAATAAAATAGGGCATTTCAAATCCAAGCTAAATAGACAGAACATGATCGGCTTATCATAGTGATCCTCTCTGACTTCTTTTATTGACATGAAAGCATTACGTTAGCTCTAGCTCTTTGGTTTACGACAGTTTGGTCGACATCCTGTGGGCTTTCTTTTTGGTGAATTATGAAAAGGACTGGACTTCAACTACCGCTTATCACTGCCAAGCCGTGTATCAGATCCAAATATAATTACCTGTAACAAGTTTGTACACAAAGTTAGCTTTTCCCTTTCCTACCCCGAGCGTGCAATGTTTCGACTTTCCATCTTCATTGAAGGTTAAATGAGCCTGCGCTCCACTCCAGCATTCGCCATAAAACTGAAGGCCAAAGTACTGATAGCCAGCCTCCTTTACTTCCTTGGCGCATGCTCTTATGGTCTTATTTAAGTTCTTCCAATCAATCTGAGATTTCCAGCGGTAGTTTTTAACAAGAACTGGTAAAGGTCTGGGTTCTTTCATGGTGTCTTTGAAACAACCGACTCTCTCATAAATGATATCTGATTACAAAATAGAAAAAAAGAATGGTTTAGAGCGGCTCAAAACAGTTTCCACCACTTTCCAAGACTTGATGGGTCATTTTAACCACTCTTAGTCAGTCGATGCTACAATCATGGATTCAAAAACCTTTCCAATCATTGTTGAACGCTGTTATCATTTTCGCGACACAAGGGTTGCCATAGCAATAGAGACATAGACACTCTATTGTTCGCGCCAGATCAAAATCATTTTAAATTATTTTCACCATTTTCAGATAAAAGTCGTGTAAGTGAAATATAAAATTCGAAAGAGAAAACAACCAACTTACTTAATGCAAATTGAACTGTTTTTTTTTTGTAAACCTGGTAACGGTCTACAGAAACATTTTCGCTTACGACGGCACTTTCCATTCGGGTATTTTCCTCGGACAGGCACTAAGGGTGAATAGTGTTTCTTCGCGAACGAACAGTACGCATCACGTGATTAATTCAAACCAATAGGTATCGGAAAAAATTTAGTAGTGAGCTATAATCTCTCAGTGACACTGAGAAAATTAACAATGGGGTTATCAAAATTGCGGCCGCTTCATTAGATCATTCGTTCTAATTTGTTCGATATAAACTAATACTTGGCAGAAATATTGGGCTCATAATCGTAATAATCACTTTCTTTCAATTCTAAGGTTCGCAATTACGTTCCAAACGAAAAGTGTTACAAGCAGCACAAGGATTTGGTTTCTACTGGCCAACGTAAGAAAATATTTTAATAGTGAACGATGTCTCGCAATATAACTTCCATTTCTTATATGGAAAAGACTCATCGACATATAATGGAAAGACTCATGCATCAACACAGGCTATGTGAATGTTAGAATTACAAAAACAAAGTCATAACTCCCCGTATTGTGGGAAACTATTATCCCGTATTGTAGAATGTAATATGGTATTATACTAGCGATAGAGTTTTTTTCTAAAACAATGGATGGTATTCACTTTTCAGAGAAATTAAAACTTCACGGTCTCTATAGATTTAATTTGGATACATAAGTTTATTTATTCAATTACTCGTCGTCTGATCGGATATTATAGCTAAGAAGCTTTTTTGTGGGAAGTGAACATCTAATCTCATCAATTCAGTTTCAGTTTCACCAAAAAAATACTTCTTTTACCTTCGCTGTCGTCGAATGAACCTAGATCTGTGTTCTTCGCTGCAGCAATCATACTCAGGAACAAAACGAGCCATAAGACAAACCAAGAAGCCATCCCAGTTCGTAAAGATGCGGCGTGGTGAGTCAACGTATTCCCGAGCCTCACCTTTTAAATATCGCCCTGTTAAATTCATTAGTTCACCAACGCGTTCAACAAACAAACCTTCATAATACTGGCTGGCGAAAGGCCGCTGAACCTAGTTGTCTGAAGAAAAGGAACTAACATAGAGAAAACTTAAAATTGTCAATCAAGGATCAACACGGAAACTGCTAATAACCTGGCTACCGCAAGTCCACTATTTGAAGATACATCAAACATCTAGCCGCTAATATCTATATCATATCCCTTTTGTTCGTTCATATTTCCTTGGAAATTGGTATATGTTTTCAGTATTTCTCCAAGTTGCGTATACATCAACGTTCTTATCACTTTTGCTACGGTGTAATTTCAACAGAAACTTGGCGTTTTTATAAGTATAGATTGCTTAAATCATACCCCGCATTGCTTTCTTTGAACAATTTTGTAAATATGTCAAAGAAGTTGAAACAGAGTCCTCGATTGTGTACGTTGAAGTCATTTCAAAAGATTCCAGCTACAGGTGTGAAAGCAAACTTTATTAAAACATCAATGTTAATTATTGTTAACCGGACACAGTCTTTTGTTCTTTGTCACCAAAAGATATTTCCCTGATCTGACAAATCACTGTTTCTTTCATAACCTTAAAACGAAGTCGTTCTCTTTACATCTTGTTTCAACGAAAAACCGCTCTCTGTGTGCCAGTCGTACACTTTAAAATATAATTTCTTAGCTTGTAACAGAATACAATTATCGCCGGTTCGAGTTAAGCCTGAACACTTCAAAAAAGAGTTAGTATCCTGTTGATCGAAGATGCGTCTTCCGGGCTTTAATTGAGGCAACACGCCGCGTTAGCTAAGAAGCACTCTGTTCAATTTTGTACTTTAAGTTTTATGTCACAGCTGTGTGTTGTTACAATGGTTGAATAAATGATATTTATGGTTGAAACGCTCGCCCTCCGTCTTGTGTTCAGGGCCGTAGGAAGCAAAATTTAACATAGTCCATAGTTAAATTCTCCTGATAGGTATTATGCCGTGTTTTACTTCCCCTCTTCAAAAAAAAAAAACAGAAGGGAAAAACAACAATTAACAAGGACTGGGGCAGGTGCGTCGGTTTGCCTTAATCTAGCTTCTTCCCCGGATTTTGTTGTTGTGTTTTCACGCGAAAGTTTGGTTTACCGCATGATCAGGGACCTGAGAGTGTGATTGTCAATATTGTGTGAAGATTTGCTTGGGGACTGGGCAACTCACGGTTTTATCAGTTCAAAATTATAGAGCCATAAAATTATAATTATATTTTTTCACAACAAAATCACCAATTCGCTTCGATCAGTCTGCATAGATCGTGGCACCAACTTTCAGCAAACGTTGTAAAGAGTGTTATGAGCTACCTTAGTGTGAACTGCTTTGTTTTCACTACGAAAACAAACACATCCGATTTCTCTTGTTGATCACCTGAGACCATTTGCATGACCATTCCGATGATAGTTGACCAGTAACTAGATTTCGTTATATCAACTAAGTTGAAAATGTAAATTGGCCACCGTAATGAGTTATAAAGCTGACGTTTCGAGCGTTAG
>OMLO01000428.1_pt1 | contig 27017 bp, 13 predicted proteins | sample 1674811 | NCBI WGS metagenome assembly OMLO01 (sample SAMN06265003, study PRJEB25207) | coral metagenome | isolation source: Coral host | place: Mexico:La Bocana,Puerto Morelos, Mexico | collected 2008-11-13
TTATAATTTCACATGTGAAATTATAAATTACGGCTGAAATTTCGCGCCAAAATTAAGGAGTAATTTGTCACCCATGACATTAGCTAAGAAATTCGTGCATCGAAAAAAATAATTGATGAGACAGGTAAAATTAATTCCAGACTTCATAGAAGTAAAAAACAAGATGTAAAACATGTTAAAATAATTCGAAGAGTAGATATAACTATTTATAAGTCACCACAAAAATAAGTGGACAAAATGATGTTTTATTAATTCTGTATTGGTAATGAAATTCATTGAATTTTGACCAGAACGGGCACCCATACATCTGGTTAAAAATACGCAGAGAATGTCTAACAGGATATATTTTCTGACAATTACTACCTTTGCAGCAACTTCTTGCAGAAAAATACGTAGATTATTTACTATTACACAATTTGAGCAACATTAAATTTGCCATTCTAAATTATTACATTGGCGAGTTCTAGTCGTAAATTGTCAATCAATACATGCAATACAGAGTGAGATTAGTTTATTTAGTTTGGATTTTTGTAATTTTTAGTCGGAATTGAACAGCTGTTTTGCTATGTTTAGATGTAGTTCACCTTGCGTCTTTAGTGCCCTTGACCTTGATCGCAATCAACCAATATAGGTAGCAGCATGAGACAACTTCCTTTGTTAAACCAAGATTTCTCTTTGTCTGGTTCAGAAGCGTAACATACTTAAACAGAAAATTAAGTTTAGCTGCTTTTTCGAAAAAAAATCAACACTGTCAATCACTTCTTTTTCTCTTGTTGCATTGGAGAATAAGGCTACTTGATGTTGTAGCTCAAGCCTTAAAACTAAGAAAGGGAAGTGGAGAACTGAAACAAGGAATACTATCGTTAACCGCACCTTAAAATGGACATCTTTCCAGTTTTACTTTAGCTATGTTTGCTTTCGGTAAAACTTTGACAACTGTAGTTTGCGTAGTTGTGATGACGAAACGAATCACGGGCAATCCAAAGATTTTCAGTTAGCGCTCTGTGTAAACCCGCAATGATCATGGGCGAACAAACTGGTCGAGTGTATGTGCCCTTTTTGAACAAATTCGATGAATAAATATTTTTTTTAACTCTGTTTTCTTTGTTCAGAAGTCTTTTTTTATCTTTCCCGAGCTTTTTTTAGGATATAAAGAACCCGCCATCGGAGATAATTCACGATGTAAAAAGTTTGATTTATGTCATTGTAGAGCCTCAGTATTCACGAGCTGTCCGCAAGATTAAGACTCGTAAGATGATTTATGATGTAATTAAGACCTGAAACTGGGTAATTCATAAACGATTAGCAGATTGCCGATGTTTTAAACTTGCTTACATCGTGCATCTAGGACCATTAACGACTCAATGAAAATAAGAACGATTTGAATGAATGCCCATTCGTGACAAACGTGATTGACTTTGTAACAGCACTGAACCTACACTGATCAAAACTTATTTTTTTACGCTCGCCAGGTTTGTCGCTCACAAACTCTACGGCAAGCCGCCTTTCCGGTGACAAATCACGGCGGTCATCTGAGCAGCTCGAACTTGCTTTCACTGTAATTTCTCAAGGTTTTCTTTCAGACTTCAAATAAAATAAAACTTGAAACTGTAAAACTCTTTGCAAAGGGCGGGAAAACATACCAGCCGGAAGCAAAGGGCGGGAGAACGCGCTGTCGCAACTGAATTACGAATGTCGAGTACTATCAGACAATCAGATGGTGCTTTCAGAAGAAAAGTGAAGTTTAAGAAACAGCTTTTCTCTGGAACTTCCTTTTCAATAAATCTATGCTACAGATCTAATTAAATTGGAAGGGTATTGGAACTGATTCGACATCAAAAAGCTTCAATACGAACTGTAGATATCTACACTCATTTTCAAAACCAACCATGTATTCAATTGTCTGATTATTTCTTTAGAGGTTTAAATCACTTTCCCCGTACATTGACGATTACGTGTAAATTCTGTTTCAACTGATATATATAAAAATGAGAAGCCCGCGGTTTGAATAATGCGGAACAAAAACAAATGAAGAAACCTCTGTCATTATAAAGAATCGGTCAATTGTCTTGCGGAATATTACCCGAGGTTTTATACCCTGGTCGCAGAGTCTCCTTGGATCTTTCTAGACAAATCTGGGAGGATCCAAGGAGACTCTGCGAGCCCGGGAAAAAAGGAACGCGTCATAGACGCGGAAAAAAAACTGTATATTGAAGTGTTGTATATTGAAGAAAAGCCAAGGTACGGTGAAGCTATTACGACTGTCAAAGTGTCAAATTTGATAAGAGGGAAAGCGGAGAGTCACATTAAGGGGACAACAGAGTTTCAGGCCAATAGAGGCGAATGTTTAAACCTTTGCAACTTTCCGCATTAAGTCCGCTGAGTGGAGTATACCCCAAAATCGTTTCCAAATCCATTCCAGCGAATGATTTATATAAGAATCTATCCATGTGAACCATACACTATCAAAAATCCAGAGAAATGTTCGTTTAACTTTTATATGAAGAAACACCCTTATTGTTATTTAGCTTTAACCACATAAAGAATTGACTTCGCCCAATCATGTTCTTGCTTTTTGTAGCAAGAACGCGCAGATGCGTTGGCGTTAACGCTGACACGATGTAAAATATTTTAAACAAATAGGCTGTAAGCTTGTCTCAAGTTAATCCTGACCATATAAACAAAACAATAAAACTCAAGTCAGTCACAGTATTTAGCATCAACAAGGTGCAGTTCTAACCTATCGGTTACTATCTATACAAACCAGCAAAATACGACTGAGTACGTTGGAAAATAAACATTTTTAATTGCTTTATTATCTTGTCAGCGCTTTCTTCAAAATTGTCGACACTCTCGATCATATCACCCTTACACTAGATATCTGCCCAGTGGATCGAAATTAATGTACATTAAAATATGAAAAATTTACTCCGATGAAACTACTAGTATTCATATATATTTTCTCAGGTTTTAGATATTTGTCTTCTTCTAGTCTGCGAGCAAAGGCTGCTTTTCGTTTTAAACTCGGGCTTCTTATCAATTCCATTGGCACACATGCAGCCGTCACTTGAGAGTATCCGGTTTTCTGGCTTAAGCCCACCAAAGATACGACCAAAAACAACTAGAAGAAAACAAAAAACAGGTTCTTTTGCAGGCATGCATGTTGAATTTAATTTAGCGCAAAATCATTCCTAAAAATATAACAAAAGATGGCCGCAGTCACGAATCAAATAAAACCTTTCTTTTCGAATGACAGACCAATCTATTTTAATATATAAGTGCAACAGAGGCCATGTCATGCACAAAGGTACAAACATGAAATATTAATATGCGAAAGGAAATTTTAACAATATTAATTAAATATTTGAAATGACGAAGCAGGCAAACGATATTTTTAGGCCAAAAGATGCCTTCTGGAAACAAGATATTCTAAAGCAACAAAATCAAAATTTTGAGAAAATATTGTTAAGACGGGACGGGCTTCAACTGCTGCGGTGTTAAAGAAGATAGATGAAGATCTCCCAGGCGACTTTCATTTTAATTTAAACAGTATATATGTAAATATCCTACTTCACCGAATAATTATACGCTGGTACTTGAATACAGCTATCATTTCTCATGACATTGCCAATTACTTTCAGTTTTGCCTTTTTTCTTGAAAATCGGCTTTTTCTTGAAAAAATAAACTTTCTATAAAATGCCCTCTAAAATCAGTAGTACATGGCCCATTCGTTAAGTGACTCTGAATCTCACCAGCAACCAGTTATTCTACGTTAGAGTTTATTCGGTGTCAGAAGTAGTAGTTTTAATAACGCATTACTGCTTCCTTTAAGCTCTAAAGATGACACAAAAGCTTAAAAGACAAATCGCGATATATAGAGAGGAAGAACACAGTAAATCCAAACACAATGCTGCCATGGCAACCAAATGAAAAACACAAGTGAATATTAAAAACATGGAGTGGAATCTTAATCGCGCGAATTTCATTCACAGACAAGCGAATATCTAATATTTAGCGACACACTTTAATTTGAAATGAGAAGAAAACGGACTTTCGCGACAATTCAATAGCGCACTGCAGTCGGCAGAGAAAATATGAAAATTTGAATATCACTTTGCATTGAAACCCGAAGCGCAATATTTAATGCAAACCATGTAAATTTAATTTAGAAAGTTGAAATGTTGATTCCAAACTAGCGCAAGAATTCATGATGTCGCCTTCTTTTTGGATAATTCGTGCTAGTCGCGTCGAGCGCCGCCGTTCGTTTGGCTTGCCATTCTTTTAAACCAAAACATCTACATGAGAGGTTAAATATGATTCCAAGAACAAAACCAAGAGTGGGCTGACCTCGTAAAACAGGCAGCGAAATTGATCCTAAAAGTCCCTGTAACGATTCGCTTCGCTTGGTTCTTGTTCGTCAACGCTTATTTGACTTATTCGATGAACGTCTTTGTCACACAACAAAAAAGAAAATAGTAAACATGCGAAGACCAACGTGACGAAATGAAAAGAGATATTTGCGTTTTGATTAGCTTGAAGCGAGTATTACCGAACCAAAACAGCGAAATGATTACAGTTGCTAGCGTTATTAGGACGGAAACCCAAATGAATAGCGCAGTATGGTGTAGACAAAAGCATTCCGGTTAGCCAACAGACTTTTTCTAATGCCGTGAATCGGATGTTAAAATAAAAAAAAAGAATGATAGAAAATTACTGTCACTCGTCAGCCGGGCTAGCGCATCCCAATATTAACATCTGACAGAATACATGTCGTGTTCTATCCCAAATTGTCACCTTGCATGGCGACCAAAGAGCTCCAATATCATACTTCTCGCTAAAAGAGTTGTCCCCCAAAGACAAATCGACCACTGCCCCAATAATATATCAAACGACATCACTACAAATGTACAGTAAACTGATAAGAACATTTAGAAATTCAGATACGGAAGTTATTTACCTCGCATTCTGGTTCTTCTATTTGTTCTTCGGCTTGTTGGACTGTAATTTCTGCTGTTGTGTTATCTACCGCGAAAGCCGTTGCTGCCCGCAAAATGCCGGCAGCCCCAACCACTAACGGAGTACCTTTAACTTTTGGCGAAGCGCCACCGTTTCTATCGCGCAACTCTCCTAAAACACACGTCCTATCCCTGTTGTAACTTTGGTCGGTAATATCAAGAGAGGCTTGCTCTGTTAAACGGTTCGTTGTGCCCTGGTGGCACTCCATTCCCGATTCCCCATTGCCTGGATGTGAATGTAAAGATCTTAGCGATACTGCAGGGTACAAAGAAGGCAACCTCACTCTTCCACCCGGCGCGTTTTTCAGTGAAGTCAACTCCTTATTCCTCGCGGCAGAAGCTCTGTTAAGATGGTTGCTCACCTGGGCCCTTGCTACAGCTGCACTAGAGATAACCGGTGCGAACCTCACCATTGTGATTCGTAGTGTTTCATCTCGATTGCTTTAAAATTGTGAAGTTTCACTCACATAGAGGAGTCTTTCCAAACAATTTGACGAACAACACAGCTTCCCAACGTTTGTTATAGAGAGCCTCAGAAGCTCTTAAATGTCTTCCTTCCAGAGGTTTCTGCACAAGTTTTCAGTCCTGGCGTCTCCCCGTGTATTCAATACTAAACAATCATTTGCTGCGTAAAATTCACGGTAGCCTTGCTAATTCATGTTCAATTATTAAAACTTTAAGTTGAACGCTGGTAACAGGCGAGACTTGAAAAATACTGACAGGTCTGGAGTGTCTTAGAAAAGCTTCAGTTTCTGGAAGTGAACTCAATTTTTACACAGTAGCACTGCGTAACACTCATATTTTAGGATGTTGTGGTGTTGACCGGCGGAGTTTTAGTAACTTGTTTTCATGTTTAATCTTCGAGGCGGCTCTGACAACTAGCTCAGAAAAGCAGGTGGCTCTGGAGCGCCAAAAATAAATTTATGTAAATGAAAACGAACATTAACGGCTTCATCTCACAATAAGTGCCATTCATCCCGTTGCTATCTGCTTTTACGTGATGGAAAAAAATTGAATTTTCACGATTACAATCTTAAGCGCCCCTCTATTAAACAAAACGAAAAGCTATAACATATCTATTTCAACTGAGACACGGTTGTCATTTCTAAGACTTCGAAGACTTCATTTTAAGTCGACCAAGTTAGTCTGGCCGCTAATAAAAGTTCACTATATAATGTAAAGGTTTTCTGCGGAGGGCTAACAAAATAATTCGCCGCACAAAATTAAAACAATCTTGTCTTTCTTTAATCGACAGCAGGGTTTCACGTCACTAATCAAACTGACGAGTAAGATGGTACTATATTAAACTACAACCAAAGGAACTTACAATTCACCGCCCTAATGGGTTCACCTCACCAATTAAATCGTTTCATTGTCAAGTTAGGTTTTCCGATAGGTTACCAATTTTGCAGTCAAACGAAGAATTTACGTGCGGTTTATAAATTGCTTAAGTTTCGTTAACTTTTTTTCTTAAATGATAATAAACAGGAAACAAAAACAACGGTCTTTTCTTCCGTTGAGAAAGGAATAGAGGCGAAAATTGCAATATCCTGAATAGCCAGGATAAAAAGAGAAAGACAGCAAGCTCATTTAGAGATTGTCTCCCTTGATAATCACTGAATGCGTCAGGAATTGATGTTACGGCGGCTCGCTTGGATATAACAACCGCTTCATATGCAGTTACCCCGTTGACTCAAATTCTGCATACTGCAAATTATTTTCAAAATAATAGTGGTTTTAATTAGAATCTTTCGGCGATGCTTGTTAAAGAAAAAAAAATTGGATACGTTTTCGAATTTTACGTATTCTTAATACTAATTCGCATTTCCGATACAACTTTATCCGTGTTTTTTAACAAGGCCCTTTTCGTCCATGCTTTTTTTGTTACGCAAAACATACGCTGTTTGTTTTGTCTAGAAACCGAGTTATTTTAAGTAATAACATATAGTTCATATTTAAATATTCCCAAAAGTCAAATTTCCAGTTGTGCAGTAAGGAATATAAGATAGACGTGCAGTGTTACCTTTCCGTAGCCGTGTAATTTACAGCTTCGTTACTTTTTCGACCCACTAAAGGTCAAAACTAAGGTACTGGATAAAAACTACTGTTTAACAAAAACAACTGTTTAATGTTTTGACCAGAATAGGTGGAAATTTGACAACCTGAAAGTAAAAGTGATAAAAATGGAATTGATCAGAAAGTGAACCGCAAAGTGATTCTCTGTTAAAGATCACGAAATCTGTGGCAGAAAAGATATCTAATACGAACGACCTGTTGAGAGCGTTAAGAAGGTCTTTTCTGGTTTTGATTGCATTTTCCCAGATGACATTTCCTTGCTGAATGCAATTATTTGCTTGTTTATATTCCTTTTTGTCGTCGGCGTCTTAATCACTTCCAAGAAATTCTAAGCTGCTTTGACCATCAGGCCTAAGGACCCCTAGAGTCTAGAAACTCTATGGAGATAAGCGTTAAAACACAAAGTATGGATAAATTAAACTGATCTCCCACTGATTACAAGCGGTAGGTTCTATTGAAGGATAACTTGATTTACTAATACCTTTCGTATTCACTGCTTGGGTTCTACTTGGCCATAAATTAGATGATGCTATTGGCTGGCGGCGAGGCTTCAACCAATCATTTGACATCTTGACTGCAAATGAAAATTTTATTTTGCGTTCTGACCTCCAACTTACCATAAATTGAAAGCGTTTTATCGCAATGGAGTAATTATGAACGTGAAATGCCACAAGGCACTTACAAAAACTCAAATTCCACTTATGATACGAAAAATAATACGTCAAAAATTAATGCGTCACTTAAGTTGTCTAAGGGACTCGTTCTGTAACAGACGAATTCAAAACTACGTTTATATTAGAATGTCTTACTTTGAAAAACAAATACAACCGACTGCGTAATATAACGCAGGTAAAAATTATTCGATACTCTGATCATAGGAGAAACTTATTTTTTTCCGAACAAAGAAAATCCACGAAGCGGCTAATTGTTATTCAGAATTTCTAATAAGAATAATTCTGAAAATCTACTGAATAAGGTTCAGTATAAACAAAGGAGGACTGAAGACTTTCCCAAAAGGTTTTATGACTGCCGCATCCATGTTAGTTGAATACGCAAGTGCGTTGAGACAAAGGCTCGATAGCTAAAATCTCCCAAAAAGTCCTAGTACTTCATAGAAGATTTACTTGCCAAGTTAATTTACCTTCTGCTAATTTTAGTGAAATTACATGGACTCTGCTGATTATGAAAGTTATTCAATGACACTTTGAAACAATAAATCACTTTCTGACCGAAACCTCATTGAAAAATATAGTTGTTGAAGACATGATGATCTACAGTCTTTCATATGTTCATTTGCAATATAGTAGTCCCTCTATGAGCCTTCGCGTCTGTATTTCAGTTAAATCTCTGCAACCAGGATGAAATTTTATTTCTCAAAAAGCTTACTGTAGCAATCCTACCGCATGGACCGAGAATAAACGGATCGTGGCAGGAATAAGCGGATTTCTGGTTATAGCGCCGACCTTACACAACTTCGTAAAGGGTTTCTGATGAGCCCATGAGCGAGACTTGGAGAAGGAATAGAGATCACTTGGAAATGAGCTGACAAGAAAATATTCTTAAGGCCAATAAAGAATATATTTTGATATAATCATTGTGTTAAACTATGTTTCATCAGCAATCAGTAATTCTGAATTCACTTGTACAGTTTTATGCAGACCTTAATCAATGGGTTAATAAAGAAATTTGGAGGATGGGGACATGGTTACTTGGAATGGTTATTCCGTGAAACATGATCACCATAGTGAGATAGTTTAAAAGAGGACAGGTATAGGCGGGAATTTACGACATTGACGAGCTTCTCACATAGCCAATAAGTAACTGCCAAGCTTAATTGTTGATTTGCGCTGGATCAGGTTACTTTTAACGCCGTTTGCATGTCTGCGAGACTTACTACTCCATGCAATGTTTGAGTAATAGGAAGTTAGCGTTCAGGCAACATGTCTAAACTGATCAAGAAGGTGTTCAGTAGCGCAACGAACGTGTTTGATAGCGATTTCGGAGCTATTTGATATTTGTTAATCAGTTCAAGCAAGAATCTCCAAGAGGCCAACATTTGACAGATAAAAATTCTCACATGGGTCTGAGGCTTAGAGATCAAGACAGAATATATCAATTATTCATCCTTCAGTCTCAATGTGATTTCTCTTGTTTTATTTTTCCAAGCCTCGAAGCCGAGTTAGAAATTTTATTATATCGAAAATGGTCTATTGCCTACTCAGAGTCTCAGCGGCTGGTGACCAGGCCTCCATCTGGTGACAGGCTCGTGGATACTGGGTACGAGAGGGAAATCACTGAAAATTGATCAGGCCTTCGGTTTTACTGGGCAAAGTTGCCAAGTAACATGATGACGTAGGTATGTTTTTATTATTATTATTATTATTATTATTATGATTATTATTATTATTATTATTAAATTAAGTGCTTTCTAAATTTTTAAAAAAAAATTTTTATTATTATTAATCATGAGAAGTTGTAGTTAACACTGCTAAAGAGTGCTCAATACACATTTGTGTAGAGCGGTGTAGAGAATTGGGTTACTAAATGAAAACAGACCTGATTCACTGCAACTCTGAGTTTCGTGCTTACGCACTCATCAGGCAGATTTAATTAATTGTTTTCAGACGATTAAATCGTAAGCACGAAACTCAGAGTTGCAGTGAATCATTATTATTATCACTATTATTATTATTATTATTATTATTATTATTATTATTATTATTATTATTATTATTATTATTATAGAGGTCGTGCACAGTTCCGTCAGATTACGATATAACGACCTGCAAAACGTGTGAAAAACATATCGCCTGAAAACAATATTTACATTAACTTAACGGCACTTGAACTATCCACACGAACCAAGGGAACCAAGTGAACCAAGCGAACCGAAGCGCACGAAGCACGTGCCACATGTCAGCACGTCAACGTCATAACTTTGTACCAGTTTTCTGACATGCCCCTGCGAAAACATCATGCGGGGCCCATTTTGGTACCCTTCCAGGAATGTCAAAATCTTCTGCATAGTGGCCACAAGACATCCAACTCACTACACGAAATTAGGATTGCGTTCTCCTTAGTCGAACGCAATTACGCTCTAAATGCTCTTACCGCATGCGCAGATTAGTTTACGTTGATGGTGAAGAATGCATATCACATGGGATCACAGATGAAAGTCGTATTCCTTCCTTGTGTTAGATCCGAGTAGATCACAAAATGTAGGACACATACGTTCAGGCATTGTGACTGCAGATCGTTTGCAATCACGTCTACCTCGTTTCAGGAAACGTTATCTGCTGTTTCCAAAGTACACTTCTATTCGCTTGGAGTAGAAACGTATCGCTTCCCTAAGGCGATTTGTCTATTTCTTACTTTATAAGTCTATGAAAAAGACCAAAAGATTTGTATTCAGTCAGCCGACTTGATTTAATTTCCACTTAAGTAGCATATTTTTACCTTGTAATTTTTTGAGTTATAGATCTTCTGAAAATAACAAAAGCTTCTAAAAACGTATTTTCTTCCACGCACCTTAAATGAAAACGACGCCAGTGACCCCATTTTTATTTCCTTTTTGGCAAAAGTTGATCTTTATCAGCTTTATCTTGCTGCATGGAAACTTAAGAAGTAAATGTAAGTACAGTTGTATAATCTGTAAGTGGGAACACTTTTGACTAAAATGAAAATACACGCAAGCGCACATACATACTGCAAAGAATCATATTCTGCAACCCATAGCTGACTACCAAGCCAATACAAAGTGGGAGCTGCCATGTCTCAGTACTTAGAACATTGCATGATCAAAAAAGGTTTTAGCTGAACCTAAGCCCTTTGAGTGACCAGAAGATGTAACAGAAAAAAAGCAAGCAAGCACCATATAATTGACTACTTACTAAGCTAGCTTGGTCAATGCACATGGAGGAATATTGGCCTTGGTCTTTTCTGTGAGACCTCCTTGCACTCAGTCAGTACTGCCAGGACCTTGGACCAAATACCTCTCACTAACGGAGTTCAAGGTCCATACTGTAAGTTACGGACCGAGTTTTTTCCGCTCGGATTTATGTCCCAAGCGCAAAGCACACAGGCCATAAAAAAAACAAGGATCCGTGATTGACAGTACGGACCGAGAAAACAAGGTAAGTAAGATATTTATTGTATCTCTGACATTTTGCACGCGACTAAAACAAACATTTGAAATTAGCAGGCCGTACAGTAGAGTACGGACCGCTAAATTGACCAATCACAGTGCGCATACTAACTGAGAGATATAATAATAACCAATATTTCCAAGTACAGCACTTCTGCTGGCTTAGTAAGAGCTTAATTCAAATTTCTCTGTCAAGTATTGAAGATATTTTTCCTGTGCATTTCAGCTTTAGATTTTTTGCTCATGGTCTTCAACTAGGTTAGGTCACTGGCTTCTGTCATTTCATTCCGACTGTTGCTGAGTTAAGGTTGTTGTCCGCTGCACCCAGCATGTGTAAAGAAACATGTCACCTACTGATTTGCAAGGGTAGTAAAACTTCTGGCGGAGGAGGCACTCTGTATTTAAATCATTTGGTAGTGGTGTGTTGCTGGGTCACTGAAACCCCTAGCCCTACACTAGACCATGATCTGCTTGAATTTGCAACCCTTTTCTAGACTAGACACCAAAAACACTTCCCTTTTCCTTGGCTAGCTATTTTCCATGCACAAAAAATAAAAGGAACGGGGTTCTTGACCCAGATAAGTACATTATGACTTTGCATTTTCATCATTGAGTTGACTAATGGTGCAAGGGTGTGCTAGGATTCTAAGCAATTAAGTACTAGTTATGTCCTTGGATAAATATAAACTGATGCTTTATCTAGGAGGGAGGGGGTTGGGCTAGATTTCTGCTGCGCTCTGGGGTCTGGCTGTGTTCCTCCTTGGGAGATAAGGAGGTGAGTACAGGCTTATTTCTGAAACAGCAGCTGGTAATTGAGCCTAGAAGGGAGGCATTTCTAAGCAAAAAACTGCTCTAGTCATCAACTATGGCAGACTGACATGATGGTTCACTTGGATTAAATTCCAAAATTAGGGACACAAAGTAAAAGTCAAAGTAGCCTCCTACACAGACATTCTTATGGATCGTCATGCAATCTTTCTTTCCAAGGCTCAGGCATAAACTGCCATTGAATTATTGTGTGCAGGTATTAATCTGATTAGGTGGGATAAAAGCTGTCCAAAAAATCCAATGAAAATTTAAATTATACAATTATTTTTAAGAAGCTAGCAAGTGGTATTTAAATACACCATACCAGTGTATATGCCCATAAATATCCTACAGCTAGAATATTTAGCAACTTTACCCACACTCCTACCAAGGTATGGAATGAAGTCTTGTGGCAACCTTCAGATACACAGACTGTAAAGTCCAGCCAGGAAGAAGTACAATGAGCTCTGTGGAGTGGAAACAAAGCACTTTTAGTACAGCTTGTGCTTTAGGGTGAACTTCTACAATTCCAACGAAATACTGACAGCTTTTTTCTTTCTCTCTTTGCCTTTGGGGATTTAGAAAGTAGAAAGCTGTGACTGCATAGGAAGTCACACAAGAAGTTGACCAAAGCATGAGTTGAGTAGGAGGGACCTAAAAGAGCAAAAAGGGAACTGGGAGCTGTCTACTTTTTTATTTGGGAAATGCAATTTGGTCACTGACATTACAAATTACAAAAAAATCAGGCAAAAAATAGGCTGGGGAATGGGATTAATACCCCCCCCCCCTCCTTTAAAACCCTGTTATGGGGGTTGGCAGCAGTTTCCAGGGATTTCCAACAGCCCAGCCATTGGTGAACCAATAAAGGTAGTCTTCATGGTATAACAGGTTATCATAGCAACAGTAACTGTTAAAACACCCTTAATTATAGCTTTAAGTGCTGATAACTCAACAATGAGATAGATGACCCTTTTTATTCATAATGATAATGCATCAGTCAATTCCAGCAGTGCCCATCCCCCATCCACTGGGCAATCGCAGACATTTGCGCAGTAGGGCATTATCAATTTTATTGCAGTCCAGGGACTTGGCATTTACATACCCCAGGGCAACTGCAGGGGATTTGACACATGTGTTTTCAAAAGTTCATTGGCAAAGATGAGGCATTTGTTGAATATTGGCTAGTCTGTCAGGGACTAGACAAACATTAAAGGTATGTTTCCTTAATTTTAGATATTTCTTCATTTCTTGTAAGAAAGAAATAAAAGCAACAACTTGAACCATATTTTGCTTTTCACGCATCGTGAGATCAGAAACAATCAATGTGAACACATGTTTGGCTGTATTTCTCATTTTGCATTTTAAACTAGCCTAGCAATTTTTATATTCGTGAAATTGCACCTGCACCTGGAGTGTACTTTAAATACTTTAGGTTTGTAAATTCAAATGATGCCATCTTCAAGACAGATCTTGGAAGCTTCAAATGCAATGCATCATCATTTAAAATGTCATGATTCTTCACAGAATAATGTAGCCTGCAAATACAGGTACCTATCATCGCTCACAGCTGGGGGAATGTCTGCCCAATCCCAGTGTGGGTTAATAACATAATTATTTTCCAAAAGCTCCCTGACTTTTATGTTGTTTAAATTCTTTGAAAAAGTTTTTATAGAAGTACGAATTCAATTAAAAAATTTAGTCACTTAATTTGTACTGCTGTTAGCAATATGTGAGTTTTTAATACAAGGTGACAACACAAGAAAATTGAAGCCCATTAAATTGCAGTGAAACGTGATAAGCTACAAATAACAAGCATAGAAAATCTCAAAAATCTGGAAATACCTCTAATTTAATATTTTCTGTCTTTTGAAAATCTCATAGTATACATTTGTAGTTGTTTGTTTTTGTCCATCCTCTAGCACACTGTTAAAAAAAATAAATGAAAATAATCACAATCAGTTAACATGTCCTGTTGAAGTCTTACCCTTTCCATTAAACTATTGAAAAGTGGAATGTTTTAGTCACTGATTAATAAAAAGCCAAGGAGGTCCTGGAAGGCAAAGCATTTGCCCTCTTCTTTTGGCTCCAACCCGGAGAATTTTGACAGCTTATGTGTTCCCACCCCAGGGAATTTGCCCATGCTTCTATAAAACATGCTTATGCCAGGAGGGATGGGCACTGATGCATAACAACATGGCCACCAATGATCGGGTATAAACATTAAAAAAAAAAAAATCAAAAATCTGCATGCACAAGTAATGCAAAGCCTCAATAGAAGATACATGGCATAGGTCATGTGGTATTAAACAACAAGGCAAAGAAACACTTCCCCTGTTAAGTGCAGTGTATGAGGCTGACCATGCAGGAGGTGAAGTAGATGCCCCAAAGTCAAGTAACTTTGAAGTTTACAAGTTATATAAACCGTGCCAAACTGACCTGTTTGTTGTCTTTATTATATAAACATCAGTGTTTTACAGGAATTTCTGCCACTGAGAAAAGCCATATATTTTCACATGTAAAAATAAATATTTTTACGTTATTTTTACTTGTGTTCACATTTGATATCTCACTCGTTCGCTGCGCTCACTCGTTCGATATCGATGTGAACACTCGAAGATAAATTCCATATCTCCGCGCGCCCAACTATTATTCTCTCTTTACTCACCTTGCGAGGTTAACCACGTGGAGACCAGTATAAAACTGCAGATTGGCCCCTCGATGAGATGCGAAAGAAAGATTTGTTTTCTGCTCTACTTGCCGCCCTCTACCCGCCCTCTACCCGCCCTCTTCCCGCCTTTTTCTTTTTCTCATCTTTGTAACAAACGATCTTACTGGATACAAGTAACTAACCAATCAAAAACGTTGTTAAAATGTTGCGCATCAGTCATCAGTACGCCTGGCAGAATTTTGCAATATGTATGAAAAGCTGTACTAATTTTCATCTAATTTTAATAACAGACAATCAGTCCAACAGGACGTTCTCTATTTCATATTGTACAAAGATCATTGATGGACCACTTTAATAATGACATCACACAGCAAGTAGAGGTAAGGAAACAGATTTATCCCGTTGGATCGTACTGTGAAAGTATGCGCTTTCCACTGTGCATAAGACCAGAAGCATAACTTAAGACAAAATGTATTGGCCTCGTATGTGCTTAGAGACGTAATCATGTGTGTCTGTATAGAAATACAAATATTCTTAGCCTAAGTGAACATGAAAATGATAGTGTGAATAAAAGCTAAGCTTGCGCTAAATCTCTCGCTGTGAAGAAACGCTGTGCGCTATTTATCGTGGCTGTGTTGAATTGAGTGAATCTGATCAAGAAAGTACACGTTTTGTTCTCGATGTGATCGTTAATTAATCCCACATTGAATTCCAAGTTAAATCATCTTTACAGAAACTCACAAAATAAGGATTTTTCGCTACAATGATCAGTCGCGTCAAAAAAGGCATAATTTCGTAACCGATCGTAACTCGTTTTAATACAGACCGAGTTCGCGTGTACACCAGTGTCTTTCAAATGATAACTACTTGGATTGAATTTGTTGACATTAGCTTATTTGCATAAGTCGAAATTGTAACGCTGAAAGCTTGAAAAGTGTGGTCATTATTTCTCATTGTACAGGTCACTGTTTTATTCTTTGCTAAAAGTCGCGAATTGGTCGAAAAACGTTCAGCGCAAATATCGGTTGGAAAACGAATCACAGGGAGAGACCTGATCCACAACATTCTCAACAATTTTCCGAGGTAAGCCCGGAGTGAAATTAATGTTCTTGTTGATTTAAGCGCGGTCAGATTACGAACCTTCTGTCAGTGTTTATTAAATTTCGAGAACATCTTTATTCTTGTTACCTTTGCATGAATATATAACTTTCTGTTAATGTAGTTGCGGTAGAGTTTGCTCAACGTGCCCGATCTTTGCGTTAAGCCTTGCAGTCATTCAAGAAAACCTTGTGATTGCGGTAAATCAGAACTACATCGAAAAGGATTCAGAGATTACCTTTGAAGGAGGCGAAGAAGTCGCAGTAATTCCACCAATCAGCGGTGGTTGAAATGAAAGAAGACAGGTTAGCTTATTACTAAGAGTAATTTATCTTTCGTTTTGAGTACAAAATGATATCAATACCAGTTCACAAGAGACAAAACTAAAGAACAAGTAATTGAAACTTTTGGCTAACAATCCCTACGATCAACACACATATTGGCTAGCTTATTGACAATGGGTTTAACTGAAAACTGAATGATACCGAAAAGTAAAATTTTAATTTTAAGATGTATTAGGCTGAGCAATTTAATTTAATGACAAAATCCTATGTTAATCAGTAAAAAGATGTACTAGCTATTGTACAGTATACCAAAGCCAATACACAATTATAAAGGTGCTTGACAAATTGGAATTGATTTCTTGACCAATAGTTTGCAGTAATATACAATGACATTTAGCAGGTGAAAAACATACATGGGGTGCTATTTGATTGGTCACTTCCACTTTAGACAAGTTAGTCATCTCACAACATAGAGCTAAGTAGACTGAATCATCAACACCAGATTTTGTCTGTTAGCTGTCTGTCGTTAGCACAGGTGATAAGCCTTCAAACTGAAATGTGATATAACATACATTCACTATAGATATTGGAGATGATCTGTCTGATTCTTCTATTTTTGGACTTTTTTAATATCATAGGATGTGAAGAACTATATTCTGATTGACACACAGGGGCAGACCAAAGTTTCTTTATCAATTGTTAGGTCCCAACTAAACACCAGATCTTGCAGGTAGATTTGTAAATAAGACCCTCAAGAAGTTTATATTCAAGGTATAATAAATTGAATAAGGCATAATTACAAGATATTTAGCTCCCAAAAGTAATGAATAAAAAGTCTAAAAAAATCCAGTGTCAAATAGACTGAAAAAATCAAATAAATGTTGGGGGCATTTAATTAAGGAAATTTCTAAATGACACATCCTTTCCTGACTCACAGTCAATATTGTACTATGTGACAAAATTTTCTGTCATTTTTTTTTTTTTTTTGTCATTAAATTTTTTTCAGAAAGATGAACCTTGGGGGTTTCATGAAGGACTGGCACCAGGCAAATTGACCAGCTGTAAGGACAATTTTGCCTTCCTGGTTTGACCATCCAAAAAAACCTTTTTCTTCTGAAGAAATTCTGGTGAAGAATTCTTTTCTGCCCGTGAAAATGTGTCTGAAGGCAATATTTTCAAGAGATTACTAATCACAAACTACAAAAACTTTGTCAACATAATAGAATTATCAGATGGATTATGACATACAAACCAAACCTGAAATATCATGATGATCATTCAACAGAAGGCCATGTTTTTTTTGCTACAATAGTCATGACCCTATGTAAACCAAACTCATTTTACTTTATATAAACCGTAATCCAATGAGATATAATTTAGAACTTCTTTGCGACCACTGAAATGAAAGCTAATGAACAGTTACTGGTGGTATGTTATTAAATTTTTAGATGGTTCTTACTTTTGTGCCTATAAAGAAAACATTTGTACATGTGCAACCATTCAATTTCATGTGGTTCTGTTTATTTTACCATCTAAGCTGCTTACCTTCTGACATTTAATTAAAGACAAAAGCCTAATGGTTGCATTTATGATCATTCAGGTAGAAGGTGGCATTGACTGAGAGCAGTACTGGTACTTAAAATATATGTGTGCAGTGCTAATCATTCATACTTCATTGCTTGTCCCCAAGTGAAAATGTTAATTAGAAAATGTTCCACATTTTTAGGAGGGTACTAGCTTTACTAGTGAGACTGAGTGTGATTTTATTACAGTAAAACCTTTTGTACATATAAAAAACCCCATCCTGCTGGCGAATACTAAAATAAACACTGACAAAACTAGTCTACAATGAAAGGTAATATCAGAGCTTCACATTTTGACCACCGGGGTCACCAATATAATGCAACCAAGTTTCTTTTATTGGTGACAACTGTTAATGCTCCTCACTGAAATACCAGTGCTAGCTACTAAATCTGGCCCAGGGTTTTTTCTAAGAGTCAAGCCTGAATATGCAACAGTACTGAAATGTAGAAAACCTATGACAGAACTCATAGATTTCAGCTTTGAATTGCTATTTTGTGAAATTAAACCTTTTGAATTTATTGAAGACAATTTGTTGCTTTTTATACAAAGCTTCATTATTTGTTGACAAGTGATTTGTCTTGCAGCAACTATAGTGATTGTAGTTATGTATATTTTTTGGGGAAAATGTATTAGACTTTCAAATCATTAGCAGCTGTTATTATAATACACACAAAGTTCTGCAGCTACCATTTTCCATCGGCGAACAGATAGCACTAGTCACGGACAATTTTCCTGTCAAGATAACACTTGTTTACTTTAATCCAAATCTCCTGCCTTACTGGTTAAAGCTGTTATTTTACTCACAATTGAAGAAAATATAGTTTGGATTAGATCATTAACCTGAAACGGTACTGGCTTTTGTCATTTTAATCATATATATCTTCTTCATTATGACTTAACGTCAGTTAAAACAATTAAGAAAATAATGTTCCAAGGTTAAAAAGTGAGTTATTTTCAATTTTTGTACAATTTAATGGATAGCTGTGGAGACTCATTATATATAATTGAGGTTGTCTTTCTAAAATTCATTTTACACTTTATATTGTGACTTTTTAAATAATACGTGATAGCCTAAGTGACACCTCACTAGACGAAGTTTTTAATAAGTTGAATCTTTTGCATGGCAATACATGGCCCCATGCAATAACTTTTGTCATGTTTTAATTACAGTTTTGTGAACTTTACAGTGCCATCAAAATATTCACATTCAATATATTTACCCAGCTTTCACTTGAGAAAATGCTAATTCAAAAGCATTGAAAAGATGTCTTTTGTGAAATATATATTGGACTTGATAAATGAGTTCAATTTTCAACATAGACCAACATTGCATTGTCTTGTTATTGATGCACCAATCCTCCTCAGTAAAGTTTACCTGAAAGTGTGTTTACTTAAATATTAATATAGGTTTTTTTAACTTGCCATAAGAGAGTATATTTCAATAATTTTTTTTTTACTTCAGTGATTACAGATAATGAACCCTTGTCCAGTCCTGTGTAGCCATTCAGAGCATAATTAAACTGTATTTCTACAATCTCGAAATTTATATTTTTGTTTTATTAGCATATCACAAGAAATAATATTACAGAGCAAATAAACGTTTTTTTGTTTTGCTTTTATTCTTTTCTTCAAAAATATGTTCCTCATATAGGAAGTTTTAAACAGGCAACAATGTAAAGGCAGCTCTCATGTTTACTTTTATTATTTGCTTGCTTCTAAAGTTTCTACAGTGACCTGAAGGTGTGCAAAGAAATTGTTTGATAAATGTCACTTTTTATGATAATTATTAACCTTGAATATTGTGGAGCTGCTTATATCAGACTTGATAATACATGTTCACCTATATGACTGTATGTTATGCTTCATAAATTAATATTCTCTCTAAGCAATGTGGTGAACATTCATATGTGTATCAGTGGAAAAACAGTGTATGGACACTTTTTAGTTGATGCAAAAAGAAATAACAAGCATTTCAACGCTGTAACAGCCAGGAGACCCCTTGCATTACTTAGGTTCCTATTGGAATACATTTTGTTTTTATAAAGATGAGGTAAGCTAGGTTGTATGGATGTAAAAAGAACATGCCATTATTTATCCTAATTATGTGTTTTATTTATACTATTCGGATAATGCACTTTCATCCAGACATTTTTTTTTTCAAACATAACATGATTCTAAATTTTTGATTCAATTTCTTGCTATGTTTAAAAGGGAAACCTTCCCAGTGACTAAAACACAGTATTCTCTTAGAGATTACTTACATTTACATTTGACTATTTTGTTGCTTACTTTTATTATATTATGAAATCTTATCATTTTCCATTACCGGTACTTTAATTTTGTTCATATTGCTTGGTTCAAAATCACTGAGAATGGGTTTCATTAAACAGACAGGGATCAAACTGCAATATTGACTAGGGGATAGTGACTGGCCAGAGATAAATATTGGCTTAATAAATGATAAGAAAACCCTACCTTGGTTTTATTTCTAGGCATTTTATAAATTTTGACTGACTTTATAAAGTATTTTGAATCATAAACCTATGCAGGAGAAACTTAAAATTCAAATTAAGACTACTTTCTACACCAGATGTCTATGTCTGCATGTTTGCCCAGTCTAGAAAACAATCTATATTAGATTAGTCTTTCATATCCTGATTGTATTTTACAGCTGTAATGATTTGTAGCTCTGCATGTATTTCAAAAACCTTAAAAATTGTCCCTTTTGAAATAGTTGGTCATGTACCAGATAATTTCTTACGTTTTTGCTATGGCTAAATGAATTTCAGAACTGGAAATGATTATCTGAAAAGTTGAGATGTAATGATCATTTGAATATTGCAAAAATTGGAAGGTTTGTATGGAAACGAAGAAGCTTTGCCCTTCAGAAATCTTTTCTGTTATTAATCACTACAAAAGGAACCTCCTGGCATATAACTATTGGAGATAAAAAAAGGGACAAAATATTATAAAGAATGGAAGATTCTAGGCCCCTTAAGTGGCAATATCCAGTACTTTCCAAGACTTAGATGCCTTTTGGTTATTCTAAACACTATTAATTAATTGATATTACTACACACTACAGTATGACTGCTAAAAAACCTGTATTATAGCTTTAAGGGCTTGTTATTCAAACATTGCACAGTGAAATTTTTTTATATAATATCAAAATTTCCGGTAGCAGGATAAGATGCAACTTTTGGCAAAGTTTTAGAAAAATCTATACATGGAGTTTAGAGCCACCCTAACGTTTAGAAAATTTAAAGTGGCTCTGAACCCTCTGTATTATTTAAACTCTGTTAAAAGTTGCTTCTTATACTGCTTATCAATATTTGCTAATATAAAAAAATTACAGCAATGTGTTCTCCAATGTTTGGGCAGTTTTTTGATACCATGGTTGTTGCATCAACTGAGTGGCAAATAATGGCCTGGGACCAAAATTGAAGTCTTGGAAAGTGCTGGAAACAGTTATGGCAGTTTGAAACCCTGCAAAATCACAAGGAGTTCTATGGAAAACCACTAAAGCATGGTTTCAAAAAATCACTTTCAATATTTCCAGACCACCACATAATGTGATAGTAAGATTGCCTTAAAAAATCAAGTCAAAATCAAAGAGTTGGGGTGTGGGTCTACAATCATTTACATGGACGTTTCATTTTCTTGATTGTTTAGAGCTTGGTTGGTACAAAGTTTTTGAAAGTGTTGTAGTTAAGACTGTATCACCTCAAATGTTTTTTTTTTCTGCTGGGCATAAAATTCCAGTTTATACACATTAGAGGGTGTGAGAATGTTGTTTTCTACCCACAAAAGAAAGACTCGTGGTTGAGGCATGAGAGTTGGACTTGTTAACCTGTCTCAATTGACGCAACATGGCCCCAACCAACATTTTGTTAAAATGGTGTTGTATAAATAAATAACTTAGATAAATGTGTTGTTTTGCTTTCCTTTTACAGTACATGTAAAAACAAGACACCCAGTTTACACATGGCTGATGATACAATTGTTATCACACCAGATCTTCTTCATGTTGATCAAGTCACAGACATTGTTGGTGCACCGAGTGCAGGAGCAATCTCATTGTTTGTAGGTAATTAATTCAATTGCTTGTAGTGTCGTAGGTACATAAAACAATATATGAATAGTACCTTAATAATCAAGTGTGAAGGCTGTATTGGTCCCAAGATCTGGACAGTGCAAGCACGTTCAGTCCAAAAAATGACCAATTCTCCCTGTATAGTGCTGAAAAAGCCTGATCAAACTTGTGCCAAAGTGTTTTCCTTCCAACTGTCATTTTAATGTTTTTTAAAAAATCTTGTCAATTGAGTAATCTTATTGACTGAAATCAGTTATTGACCATTTCAACTTATCTAGTCAGATAATACATCCAGCACATATCCAATGCTTAAATATTCTAAAATTCATTCCTTCACATTCAGGAACAACAAGAGATAATTTTGAAGGTAAGAAGTGATGTTCTTGCTTATTATGTAACTGAAAAAAAACTTCATTATGATTGGCTGAGAACAGGCCAATTAATTCTTAATTCTTAATTTGCACTGCAGTGCTAATTAATGCCCACACCTTGGCAGTTTTCTCAGTCAGATAATAAAAAAGTACTTGTATAAAGCTCAAGCAATAACTGCTCAAGCTTTTACACAAGTAAATTTTACTCTAATTTACACTACAAAATTTTTGACTCTAATTTACACTACCATTATTCCTGGTATTTGAGTTCTTTTAAATTTCACTTGCCTAAAGGGTCGTGCAATTTTTTGAGAATTTTACATTATCACCCATAGTGTAATTAAACTTATGACTAACTGAAAGTTAAAGCTACAGGGCTTTAGGTAATTAGGTAATAATTTCATTTAAATTACCATCACCATTTTCAATATCATCATTGTCAGAGGGTCATAGAAATTATTAAAAAACAATTTTTGAATGTTTGAGCGTTAATTGCCATATTATTAGCCATACTAGGCCACCACTTAGTAGAAGCCATTTGTTTGCAGTCTATGTAAGCCACTGATGATTGCTATTGCTCGCTGCAATTGTTTTAATTTGGTTGTGAAATGATTTTAATGGAATTCATGATTTAAATTTTAGGAAAAACAGTAGTACGTCTAGAATATGAGGCATACATGCCCATGGCCAGATCAGAGATGCGCAAGATTTGTAAACAAGTGCGAGAAAAGTGGGAAGTGATAAAAATAGCCATCTTTCATAGAATTGGGTGAGTTTAAGCCTGGACATACCTGAAAGCTCCAAAATTAATGTTATTAAACAACTGGCTCTTTCCCTGGGGGAAAGGAACCAACTGTTGAACCTCCTGTAAGTGACTACCCAAAATGTCAAGTGGAGGTGGTCGCTTAATGGAGCTGGTCGCTTACAAGAGCTTAGACCATATCAAATACCGGTAACTGCCAAGACTTAACCCATGTGCCGATGCTAATGCAATGTTTTATTCTTGTAAAGTCAATTTTGAGAAAAAAATCCGATCTTGCCTTTGAGAAATTTCTGTTTCTTGTACTAGCCAGATATACAATAATATTACCACACCTATTATCCATTCTTTGCTCCATTATTTGTCAACTGGTCACTTATGGGAGGTTAAAAACAAAAGAAAATGGACAATCTATAAATAAAGTGGTTGCAGTTGCTTATGAGAGGTGGTTCCTTACAAGAGGTTCCAAATACAGTGATCTGACTTGCAATCTTTTGGTATTTTGGAAAACTGAGGAGAGGTGGTCGCTTTATTGTTTCCGTCATCCAACATTAACATAGCTGCCATCTTTGTCTCTTGAAACTACTGAGAATAGTTGCAATCCATAACTAAACAGGTAGCACATTTATTCAATAGATCATTTTCACATGACATCATCACTTTTATAATCCAAAATTAAGAGCCACCAAAGTTTTTATCCTGACTCATCAATCATAAGAGGCGGTATATTTATATCTGTTTACAAATCTTACAGCTCAGTGGTGTGCTTTGTTTGGAAGTCAGAGCATTTTTAATTTGAGTTACGATAAGTTATGGAGGTGCGTGACACAAGGCTATGATAGAGTTTGTTGAATTTGATGATTTTGAGCCTTTTTAGAAATTAGAGCATTAGGAAAAGTGCTCATGTAAAATGCTTGTTTCTTCAGTGCGGATAGTCACACAGTCAGTTAAAGATGTTTTACCCTATTTTCTGACCACCATATTGGTGTACCATGGATGTACACCAATGTGGTGTTTTCATACTGGGCTCTGTAAATTTCTTCAAAACATTTTGACCAATATCTGAAGTTTGGGGAAACGCACAGACAAAAACTTGGGTGTTATTTAGTTATCTTCTATTTGGCCTTTTCACTGGATGGTCATCAACTTTTTATTGTGTGACAGTGAAAACAATCTATAACTTTTATTTGAATGGCCATGGACACTTAAGTTTTAACTGCAAAGGTTTTATGTCATGTTCACACTCATCTCCTGATTTAAATCTAATTAAAATGGATGCTCTAATAGAACTTATGTTTCTTACCAATTGTAGAGTGGTGCCCATTGGTGAAGCAAGTGTGATTATTGCAGTGTCATCAGCCCACAGAAAGAATTCGCTGGAAGCTGTACAGTACTGTATAGACACGTTAAAGGCAACAGTACCAATATGGAAGAAGGTATAAACTTTAAATTTTCTGATGTCATTTTAATTACCAGTAATTTGGTTTCAGAGCTCGTTATTTGCCAATCATCAGGAAGCAATCATTGGATAATTGGTTTTATTTTGTCACTTTTCTGTTCTATACAGGAAGTTTATGAACAAGGAGAGCCTAATTGGAAAGAGAATTCAGAATGTTTCTGGACGAAAAAAGGTGGATCACCCAAACAGTCCACTGTTTAGATTAAATGTTTCACTGTATTTAGAACTTGGATGTTACCAGTAATGTACAGATTAGTGAATGTGCTTTGCTTTAATCATGTGTGATTCTACAGATTTTTAGAGATTGTTTCACCAGTTAAGGAACATATCAGGTATAAATGTTTTTCCATGTGTCGCTGGTGCCTGAGTCATAAAAAGTTCATAATATGACATGAAAGACAGGCAGTTGTTTTCATAAGTTTCGTCTATAAACCCTATGCTTAGAGTTTTTCTGTACACAGGTGCTTGCTTCCAAACAAGTTGCCTTGTGTTTCTAGCATTTTGTCTGTGTGTGTGATGTTTTTAAAAATATATTTTTATCAGTGATCAATCAGAGTAGAGTATAGCTATTTAAGTATGCAAGTTTGCCATAATACAAATTAAATACATGTAGTAATAAATTGTAATATAATCCACCATTCCTAGAAAAAAGAACCAAGAGAAAGGCAGTTTTAAATTGATAAGATTCTCCATACGTTTATAAACAATTCAAAAATAACAATCCATCCTTGAGAGTATAATTATGACTTTGAAAACCAAAAACGAAGGAGTGGTGTAAAGAAGAGTCAAGTTAAAGTTAATTTACTTAATATCCACATCAAGGGTTGCACAAGCTTCTCAGCTGTCTTGGTCTTGGGCTGAAATTCTGCCAAGTGTAGAATTAGGAACAATGACAGTGACTGTAAGAGAATTGTTATGATAATCATAGTCATTGCTTTTACATATAACTTGTGATTATTATGTTATGGCTTCCAAGCTTTTCTTCAGTTTTTCAACCATTGAAATTTAAAGTAATTTACAGTACTTTTAGTGTCATCTAGTAGTGTCATCTATGCACACTTTAAAGAAGTTAATGAGCAGTTAATGTAGCAAACCTTTGCAGCTGGAACAAATGGCAGGGGGGAGAAGAATCTACCATAACATTAGTGCCAGAAATTTTCATTGGGACCTTTGAACCCAAGCTCTCAAAGGTATAAAGACTTTTCTATAAAGTCAACAAAGAGTCTCCTCGCAACACCTGGATAACAAATAGGCTATATCCATATTCTTGGTATTGGACTGGACCTAGCTTGCATCTGAGACTAATGTAGGGAGTTTTCAAACACTAATGACATTAATCTCCTTATGTACTTTTTAATGTACTCTCCTGCATGAGCCTCCATTGCAAGTCCAGTCCAATACCAAGGGTACAAATATGGCCTGTTGTGTATAGTTGCTGGAAATTAGTCTAAATCAAGATTTTAACAGAACTTAAAATACCCTCGACACAACACTAAGCTACCATCAGTTGACACATTTTATTATTTTAATTGTGTGTAACCATATTTAACAATGCATTTGTAATATAAATGGAAATTAAACAGATGTCACTGATTTTCCATGACAGTGAATTTTAAATGCAAACAATAAAGAAAGAAAGTCATTGTTCTTTGCACTATATTTTCATACTTATTTGAATAATCACAGGGCACCAATTTTTTGTTTAACGGCCTGAAAAAGGCCTTAGGGGTACTTCTTACTAATCCAAGGTTTCACATCAAAATCTTGTGTCTGGCAACAGATATTTTCAAGATGAAGTCTCACTAGGTCTGTAGCACTAGAATGTTGTAGTGACCAAATCAACATCTGTTGATTTCTGCTCTTTAACAGTTCAAGCTTTGGCTATGCCTTGCTATGTACATTGAATTATGACATGAAGTCGTGAAGAAAAATTTACATTAAATTTTTCATGACCAGAAAAAGTTCGTGTCCTCCTCTTAACAATACACTGAGAACTAAATCTAGTATAAGAATTTCTTTGCATGATTGAACATCAAGTGACATCTTGTCTGTGCCATTACTGAGAGTAACTTCCAAAATGACCTTTTAAAACTTTCACACACCTAAACACTAAAATCGTAGCCAACGAGAGCACTGTTTGTGTTCCTGCACTAGATATTGTTGCTGTAGGTGGCTTGACAAAGCCCCTATTGGTGTGTGAGAATTATACATGGGTGTCCTCAGATTTTAATGTGAAGCAATGTACTGCGAGAGAATGAAAATGGTCTCATCCACTTGTAATTCACTCTGTTCTAACCTGGAGACCAAAAAAGAACCTCAATCAGCAGCCAATTTGGCAGACAGTACACAATTTCAGTTTCTTTTTCAAGACATAATGCAGACCTAAATGTAATAGACAAGTTACTGATTCTGAAACTCTGCTTCCACTTTCCTGTTACATCTTATGTGACTTTGTGTCACTTCAAGATCAACTTGACCCTAACCCTTGACCCTTGGCCTTGTGCAAATTGACTTTTATTAATAATTTGTTATCAGGTAAGGTCTTAGTAGAAACAAGAGCAAAATTATTTAAGAGAAGCCGCCAGAATATTTCGAGAATCGAAAATCAGTGACGAAAAATCGAATTTTTTTTTATTTTGCCCTAACATCCCTTTCTG
>OMLO01000429.1_pt1 | contig 26990 bp, 19 predicted proteins | sample 1674811 | NCBI WGS metagenome assembly OMLO01 (sample SAMN06265003, study PRJEB25207) | coral metagenome | isolation source: Coral host | place: Mexico:La Bocana,Puerto Morelos, Mexico | collected 2008-11-13
TTTTTTTCAGGGGCCCATCACTCCGGCTGTGTTTAAAAGAATTTTTCGCCGTTAGGGGCGCGATATCGGCCAGGCGTGAGGCAGGTGACGGTACTCCATATGGGCTGGACTCCGGTCGGATGCGGGGTTATGCCTGTGTAGTCCCACGTTTGTGGCATATTGGCAATTTTTTTTTTTGGAACTGCAAAAATGATACCTCTACTTTGAAGCTTCCACAATTCTTCTAGCTCTTTCCTTTAGTAATCCGTCCTTGTACTATGTTTTTTTTTTTTTTATGTTTACTCAAACGAGATGGAGGCTAACTCGATAACCTCGCGGTGTATCAGCCTCCATGCACAAACTTTACACCATTGTCACCTTAAATTGTTGTATATGTATTTTTCCGTTTTTTAATATGTTAATAATGTTATTTTAAATGTAAGTGCAAAAAAAGTTAAGTTCAAGTAAAATTTAACAACTCCTTCACTCTTCTAGATTTCTGAAATTGCGCATAAAAAATGAAATGTTCAAATATGTTACACTTCCTGATTAGGAAGTTTAATGCCAAAACGGAAAAGGTTCCATGCGTAACCGATTGTCGCAACTCTTCAAGGAATTCCGAAAGACATAGGGTGAAATAGAAAATAAGAGTTTTTAAACTCTTATAAAATGTCAGAGCGTCTTAAATGATTCTGTTTTCTGTGTTTTTCACGCCATTGTTTGCGTCATATTTAAAAACAGATTGTTCAACCCATTTTCGTTTTACATTTTGTCTTTACGGCCTGTCAGTGTGTTAAAAAAAAATACTATTTTACCTGACCTTGCCATCACTGCATAATGCTTCTGTTTAGCTGAAGCGTGCAGCAACTCACCGCCATTTGTACAAGATTACGTTACAACCGTTACCCTAGAGTACCCGACGTGTGACGAAGTGCACGTTCGTGATTGCGTGACTTTTTTCGCCATTTCGAAACTCGGGCTATAGGATGGATTTTTTGTAGAAAAATATAAAATATTTTGTACCACTTTCGATATATACATAAAAATAAGTTTTATCGCCTAAATAAAATCTTAAAATCGTTGATATTTTCACGACCGCACACCTTCGAGAATTTCCTCGAAAACGATGACGTCATTAGATGATGTAAATTTTATAAAAATGTCACCGGAACAGCAATAAAAGAAGTCAAAACCGCTCGAGCTGCTTAAAATTATCAGTTACCCTCAGGAAAAGAGCTTCGATCATTTCATAATGGCCTCTCGTGCAGTTGCCAGACTAACCAAGTCTGTAATTTCGCAAAGTGTTCTACCCCGTGCAGTTATCGCTAAGGCGCTATCTGCGAATGCTGGACCTAAAGAACGAATTTGGTCTTGTAGCAAAGAACGTGATCAAAGCCAGATTGGCCTCGAATGTCTGAAAGATATGGTGATCGATGGTGATATACAACTTTTTGATGTCAGAGAACCACACGAACTTACCTCAATGGGAAAAATACCGAAGTCTGTGAACATACCTTGTAAGTAGTTGCAGAGAGTATTCGACATATTTCGATTGCTTATAAATTCGGTTTAATTGATTTTTTTCGCCTATGATAGGCACCAAAACAGCAACTCGCCATTTTCGTCAATTTTCAGAAATGTTTCGTCTCATATGTCATGACCCACTGTCGGCGATTGTCATGCTCGCAGCTTCAATGTTCAATACTAAATAAAGGTCGACTTTATTTTTATTTTTCAGTGTCACAAGTCATTGAGGCGTTTAGCTTGAGTCCAGAAACGTTCGAACAAAAATTTGGCGTCCGCAAACCAGATGTGAAAGATAACAATCTCATCTTCCATTGTCAATCAGGAAGGAGAGCGAGGAAAGCCATGGAAAGTGTGAAAGAACTGGGCTTTGATAAGTGAGCTTATGTTTCTTGTCCATGTTATTGTTATCCGACTGTTGTCAAATCAGCACTTAGTCTTGGATACCGCAAAACCCCTGTGAACCGCAGATTTAATTTCATGCACCTAAAAACGTTCAGGCACGGTTATCTTTTCGTCACGCTCTGAGGTTTGGAGACGTAAAATGTAAAAAAGCAAAAGCATTTCATCATGCACTCTTGCAGTTAAGTCGGGCTGACATTACTTTGCTTTGCGTCAAACACAAATGTACTCGAGTTGCTAAGTAACGAGTACTCGTCACGAGTATTATGTGTGGACAACATATCGATGCACCCAGCGAAAAAAAAATAATTACACAGCTTGCTGAGAAGACGTAGAACACAAAACAATTCCAGTATAAAAATAGGGAGCTTTAAAAAAAAAAGAAATCAAAGCTGGGTGCATACTTAAGCGTTTTTTTTTTCTGATATTCAGTGCAGGAAGTACGAGAAATTAGGAAGAAAATGGCGTTTCCTGCAATGCATTTCTGAACGTGCGAGTAACGCTTTTAACAAGCACTTCAACACCACTTCTGAGCGGTTTCGAACAGAGTATATACGCCCCAGCGTGCAATTAGCTCATTATTCACGGCTCACTGAGATTACCTAATGTTACGCATCACGTCACAATTGACATTGATAGGTTTCAATAATTTGACTTGGAATGGTTACCCACAACCCTTCTAAACATATGAAAAACAATATACAGTACTGTATTGAATCCAGGGAGGTTATATTATGAACCAAACATGAAGATTAATTAATTATTCATAAAAGAGCAGGCGCCCTACTTAAAAAAGAAATTTCTTGGATTTTATTTTCATTATCTATCTGTAAATGTCCATGTATATTGAGTTAATGATAATGGTTGATGTTTATTTTGTTTTCTTTTAGGGCCACTCATCTCAGTGGAGGCTGGTCTGAATGGGAGTTTTACATCAAACGCAGACCAAAAGCTGTACAACCCAAAAGGCCATCAATACGCCGGGAACGTTGATGTTCACTTTATGTTTGCAGGATCAAATTAAGTTATTGTGCAAGAACCAGTCACTAACAATGTTTATTTTTCCGAGAACATTAATGACTGTTTTTTTCCTTTAATTCAAAAATGTTTTCCACTCTGTATTTTTTTATAAGACTGAAAAAAAAGGATTGGCTTATTTACCAGTATCACAATTATTTATAATTTTCAAATAAACAAAAAAATCCCCTCACAGTTCATTTCATTATAAACATAAAAATTTGCAAACAAAAATGTGCCAGGGGCAAGTGTTGGGTGTCACACAAGATCTCAGACAAGATCTCAGATGTACATAACTGGTTATTGTGAGAAAAAAATATTTACTTGGAAGTTTAATTACAAGAGTAAGATTAGTAAATGTAGTTAGCTCATTGATGGTAATAAAATTCTTATAGATCTATATTTGCAAAATTGTAATCAGCTATTTATTATCAATGACTTCAATAACAAAACATAAATAAATATTAATATGAAGATTTCTCATAAGTTTCAATGTGCTAAATTAACCAGTCCTAGATGAAGTTGTTCATTAATTAGTATTGGTTATCATATGAATGCGAGTACAATTTAATTACACAGTGAGTGGTATATGGAAATTTTCCCGAAAGGGCGAGTGCACTTTTGAAGAATTTTCAAATATCAAAACAAAGTGTAAATCCAAATTGCTTGAGCCATCTTTCTCATTTATTATATGAGTGGGAAAATCAGGAAAGTGCACATGTTAATTTATTATGCTCTCAGCCAATCATGAAATGAAATGATTTTCTCAGTTATGCAATAAAGCTAGTTACAATTCAGCACAACACAGTTTAAATTTAAAGTTGAATTTCTTTTGGTTGCGTCATAACACTCTGGGGGTAAAATTGGGCCAGTTTAGGAGTAAACAGGTCATCAGCCTTCTTTCCTCTCCTTCCAAAAAGTTGAAGGATATGAACCACTCCAGTGTACAGTGTTTACCTTCGACTTCATGTTAAGCTGTGTGAAACATATCACGCAAATCATGACCTTCTAGGAATCTAGTACCAGTATGTTAGTTACCAGTTTAATGTTTTTTGAGCTGTTTTGGTCAAAAATAGGGCATTGATTTTGGCCAATTTGCATTCTAAACCTTAGCTGGAATGTTTTGCTACAAGAAGACACTCTTTCATCATAATTGATCGACAACAAAAGCCAATCAACAAAAGGCCTTCACAATGCATTAACATTGGTCTGAACTGGGGAATTAATTATAAGACTGGTCTGAAACAGGGTTTCGATTCAAGGGTAAGGTATCAAAAATGGGGTATCAATTTTTTGGGGGAGTCATTAAATAGGGTAGGAAAAACACAGATTTTGGTTTTAAATAAGGAAAAGATTTTGTGAAGCAGGCCTGAAGGATTTTGCAAATTCAGCTGGTATGTTTAATAGCCATAAGACCAGAGCCAGTTTCATGCAAATTATAAAAATATTGAAATAACACCAACATTAAAATTCACAACTTCTTAATTAGCTTGCCCTGCTTTTTTACAGTAATAAAATATTATAGGCCTCTGCCAACAAGAATGATTCTCCAAGATCATCGATCTGGTTATAAAAAGTCAATACTAATTTCCTAAGAAATATCAGATTTTTAATTCTCTTCAACTACCAACTTGAATTTGTTATCACATAGTGAAGAGAAGTAAGATCATCATCACAAATGACCCTCTGATTAAATAATAGTATTTAACGTTTGCGTGATACACTTGGAGCCCTCTTGTTGATAACAGAATATGATGGAACAGCTGGTAAAATTCATTCACTTTCTGATGACCACTGTTTACAAACAATTAAAGTCAGTAAAATGCCTTTGTGACAGGTTAGAACTGAGGGGGGTCAAAACAATACCTGGCTGATGCAAATTAGCAGATCTGTGCTTCTATAAGCGTACGAAAGTTGTCTGAAGTTTCAAATTTAAGCTCACTATCTTGTTACAACAGGGAAATGGAAGTCTTCTGAATTGAAATTGTGAACTTATATGCAATGTACACTGTCTAAGTCCAAACTGATCTTTAAAACGAGAGGTTTTCTCAATAATTTACAACAGGAAAGCCGCCATTTACTGAGGTGGTTCAAATTTTTTTTTTTCTTCCGGTAACATCGCGAAATTCGTCGTGAAAAAACCTGGCATCGAATGTCAAAATTGTTCGCTACAATTAGCTAAAAGAGAAAACAAAATACACCGTTTTGAGAATTAACGATCTGGATTATCAATACAAAAAAAAGTTACCATCTGATCTAGGACACAAATAAAGGACGTGCAAACCTCTGCGATCATAGTTTCTTCGACTTATTTAGATTTCGCACCACCACGTTTCTGGAGAACAAAAGATATTTATAGCAAACTTTCGTCAGTAGAGGATTATGGTATATCCGAGGTCACGTGGTGTCGCCACATCGTGGAGGCGCTTGAGCTGCGCCCCGAAGCAGCTCTTAGTGAGGGCGCCATAATGAAGGAAGGAAAAGTACGCCGTCGTTCTCGTAAACGAAAGAAGTTTCATTTCATTTAAACTCATAAATCAATGTGTAAGAGTTCTACCAAGAACATGGTAATATTTGTTTTCGTTGTCGATACCTCTGCGTCTATGAACCAGAGAACGTCTATAGGCACTACGTTGCTTGACGTCGCGAAAAATGCCGTGGAAACCTTTACAAAGGTAATGAGTTTACCTTCTGTTCAATCTGAGCCTTAGAAAGACAGTTGTTTTATTTACCTGACCCGTAAAATTTGTCTGGTTTAGCTTCGTCAGCGAGATCCGGCGAGTCGAACTGATCGATATATGTTGGTGACGTTAGAGGAGCCGCCAGGAGCAATAAAGGTATGGCCCTATTGTGAGCTGCAATGAAGTTCCTATCGCCGAGATCGTCTGGCGGTATTGTACCTCGGATTGCTCGTGTCAGTGCAAAAAAATCGCATATGAAGGGAATTCACCTCGGAAAAAATGCATTTCAAGCCATAGAAGTCTGTTGTTGTTAATTTACCGGAATTTTTCGTGTCTTTTGTGACTTTGTTTAGTCATGTTCACGACCTTAAAGGAATTATGGGTATTGTTTTGAAGGGATTTTTTTTTGTAAACATATAATTGTTTATATTGACTCCAAAGGCTAGATTATGTTCTAAGATTGTTGTTTTTCAGTGTCTCATCAAAAAATAGAAAAGTAAAATAGCATTTAAAAATGTATTTTAATACATGGTTCATATAATTTGTTCTAAAACTGATTGAAATCTGATTTTAAGCCTATATTGAAGTAAGCAAATCTTCAATTTAATCTGTCACTATTTCAAGTTATAGCATGACAAAAACCAAACCAAACAATTCTCTTGTCCAAATAATAATTTATGAAGTTGATATATATAATTATTTATTTTGCAAGGCTGGTTGGCGAGAAAATCAAGTTACTTTCATGAATGAACTAAAAAATCTCCAAGCAACTGGGCTGTCAACATTAGGGACTTCACTGAAAGAAGCTTTTGATCTTTTGAATTTGTATCGTCTACATTCTGGAATAGATAACTACGGAATGGTAAGATATGTAATGTACTTTGCAGGAAATGAGTTGGAACAATCTATGAATGGGTCTACAGGGGTTTAAGTGGGTTTGCAGGGGTATACATGGATTGACAAGGTTTACAGCCATATTTATGGTTCTAATCCATCAAATATTTTCACTTGCACACAATTGGTCTAAATGCATCATGTTACTGAATATACCCCAGTTAAAACTGGAGTATACCCAAGGATATCAACAAGCCATTAGAAGAGTTTATAAAAGAAGAGCTCATAAATATTTTGCATATATTGTATTTCAAAGCTCTATCCCATGACAGCAGATATTAGAGTTGTGATTCATTAAGAGCAATTCAAGCTGGCCTGGATAGGAATTTAATTAAAGGAAGTATAAACTTCATTATGGTGTTTTGAGAGAAAGTTCGAGCCTGCAAGTGATGCTCTCAATTCTCACCTGGTCAAGCTTATTCATGAAGGCACAATATTTCATTCACAAAAGACAGAAAACAGTATTGATACCTTGAGACGTTAGATTTCTTGAAGGAAATTTATTCTGGAAAGTTAGACCTAATTCTATCCATAACTTGTTTCTTGTCTTTCAAGGAATTACAAAGTCTCTTTTCCTTTCACTGAAATATTGTACTTTTTCCCAAAGCATATTCTTTCAACTGAAGCAAAGTCTGTTCGAAAGTCTCAAAATGAATTGAAAGACGTTGTGATTTTGGAAGCCAGCTGACCTTTGATGTGATTGGCAGACTGGCAGATCCCAGGTGTTGCAAATAATATTTTAAGGATAATAAACATGATAGCCTCTATTTGACTTCCTTGGACATTATCTGTTCCTTGAAGCTCACAGTTTTCCTCAAGTTTCGCTCTCGGAAACTGTTTGCTTCTGGGATTAGGTAATGTCCACAGATAAATATCCAAGTATATTTTTACTCCAAATGGAGGGTATTGTTTATATAATGGAGATATTATTGGCGATATCAGGAAGACTATATGGTAGCAGACAATGAATTATATTCCTTGCTGGTACTTACAATTTTATGGTTTCACTACAGGGACGAAATCCTTTCTATGTTGAGCCAGCAATGGTAATTTGTATTACTGATGGTTGCAAGCTTTCAGGTCAAGGCGGAATTCAGGATGAGGTGATTATTTTATAGTATTGATGAGTCACATGTGTATCAAAAGCAAATGAATTTTGATATATAGACCTGTATGATGTTACAGCTACAGTATTTTTCTTTCACAGTGGAATGCACCTGCTCTGTAAACCACTTTTGTAGTGTTGAGTAGGTGTTGCTGTTTCACTAAAAATATGGAAACATTTTGCGACTACATAATGCATGCAAAGCTTTATGCTTCGTCCTTTCTCATATCACTTAATGGGACAACTTCACAGCTGTAAAAATCAATGAAGTTGTTGGAAAAAGAATTTGAAAAGATTCAGAGATAAGGTATTTAGTTTGTAACAAATAACATCAATTCGCATTCCATGAACATAAACATTAAATATCCTTAAGAGAGAAAAAAACTTTCTACAATAATCCAGTTTTGCAAAGGAGTTAATAACACTCTTGTAAATGATTGATCATTTTTTTTTTGGTATTTGTAGCTTCATTTGCCCATGCATACAATGCTGCCAGGACATGAACTGACAACAGAACCATTTCGGTGGGATCAGAGATTGTTCTCCATCATATTACGCATGCCTGGAACCAGAAGTTCCATGCCAGGGAAGGTCGGAGTACAAAGCAATGAACCTGCCATTGCTGCCATGTGTGAAGTCACTGGAGGTAACATCACCTTTTGGGATTTTTATTTCTGTTTCATTTTTTATTATTCACATGTGCGAATTTTTCGTTAGTATATAAACAACTGTAGTCTCTGATCATCATACATGTTTTATTTTCAGGGCGATGTTATAAGGTTATGTCATCAAAGTCCTTAGGACAAGCTTTAGAATCTCTGGTGCAAAAAGTCCAGTGTGGTGTGGTAATAAACTTTGAGAAGATTGGTGGAGCCAATAATCCCCCACCCCCACCCCCTGAAGGTAGAGTAGCAATTTTTGCTTTCAAATCAGCAAATACCAAACAATTCACACAGTCAACTACTTGAGTCAGATATCTGATCTTTCACTTGATAGGTTTTGATTATTTTTTTACTGCGAACACCAATATTTACATTTTAATAATATCTAGATAATTATAATGTAAACCTTTTGCAAAAGGTTAAGGTTAAATTTGTGAATTTTGCAGAAATCAATAGTACAATAATGTCATTCTAAAATGAATTTATAACTTGTGTGTACTCAGCACTCAAAAAAGGTGTCCAGTCATCCCAGACAAGTAGACTTCCTGACAGGCTAGTTACTTTTCAGTTGTACTTGCTTGATGGGTAAGGTATCTGCCAACTAAAAAAAAAGTAAAAGTAAGACTTACCTGGGGAAAGCAAAATTTGAGAGCTGCTTGTCCAAAGGGCATGCTTGAATTCAAGTTTTTATGAAGCCCTTAGTACTTTAATTTTGTCTACTTCATGATTTTCTCTGTAGTTAGCTATTTGGGCATTTGGCGTGGTATTTTAGATGGTAGTGTTTGTCATTTTATTGCTGAATTTTACTTATATTATTGTTCTTGTTTTTCACTTTGTGTAGTTGCAAAGAACAATACAATGGAGGCACGTGAGACCGACTCTCCAACACCCCCTCTGTTGATGCATAATCATGTTATGAACAATGTAGACTATGCCAAAGATGAGATAAAAGACAAGAACTCGTTTAATAATGAGGAAAATCATGTGAAGATAGAAGGGTCATTAGCAAGGTTTGTATCTTGGAATGAAATGTTTTATTTTAGACTATTCTTAAACACTGTCAGTCTGGTAAGAGTCCGTGCTGTAATTATTAATGGCTTTACTGTTATGAACTTAGTTGTATTTACTGAGTCATCTGTTGACTCATCTCTGATAGTTATTTGTATGTGAAGCCTGTATTTTTAACTTAGTGTCTAGACCTCTTTCAAACACAATAAAAGAAAAGAAAATCAGGTTAAAAATACCGTTTTGTTTCAGTCATGCATTGGATGTATTTTGCATTGTGCAATTTATTATATGATGTATGCAAACTAAGGAGCCATACATGTGTAAACAAATTACATTAGCTCACAGCCACATAATTAACCATTCATGATTTTCACTGAAGCTGGCTGGCCACTCTATCGACAGCCCCAAATAATTAATAGAATTTTCTCACCTGTACATTTCGGTTTGACCACTTGTGAAGAACTTTCCCGCAATGCTTCAGGAAGGAATGATTACCATAATATTTTAAGGAGGCCTCATTTTGAAAACATGGTGGTTTGCGGTGTCCATTTATGAACAAAAACAACAGAATCTTTTATATACCTTTATTTTGTCATTTGGTTGGACTTCACAGTAATGGAAAGTACTTCAATTTCTCCTGGGTTGTCCGGTGTTGTTTTCCTGGGACAACCAGGCCTGTAATTTTACAGAAAAATGGTTGTCCAAACCATTTTTTAGTCCTCTTGAAGGACCAGACAACTACTAATTTCAAGCACTGTACATGTATATGAACTAATATTAATTATTTATAGTTATCTGGACTTTTGAATGTCAACTTCCAACAAATTACTTTAATTCAGTTTTTGCCAAACATTGTGTTAGAAATGTTTTTTTCCACTCATCAACAGATGTCAGCAGGCTGGAGATAGCATAGCCCCAGCACCATCAAACAGCTTACAACCTGACGATTCCCTTGGTAGTATGGGAATGACCAGATCAACAACATCCTCACCAGTTCCACCAAGTGTGCAGTCTACAGCATGGATGAGTTGCCGTCGGATGATTTATATCAAAAGCTCTCCACCATCTGGACACTGGCCTGTGCCAGAATCATTCTGGCCAGATCCATCAATCCAAACACTGGTAATCATTTTCTTGCATCTCAGAGGGGTTCAGGGATGTAGCTGAAATAAAACAAAACATTGTTAAACATGTTAAGCCAGCTTTCCTGGTTCTAATTTGAAATAAAATCAAGTTTTCGTTTTCCATAGAAACATCAGCCAGTGATTAACTCTCTTTCAGCTCGTAGAATTAGCTAGTAGTGAGCTCTCGGCATCATCTAAGATTGTTGGTGCTTTGTACATAATGTATACAGTAGTGACATACAAAAACATGCATGTATCAGTGAAAACAAAAGTGGCATTTTCCAGGGGAGGAAATACAGAGGAAATGCATTACAGAGTAATAACCATTGTCAGGGCTCGAAAAAGTGGACAAGTAGATTTTCTTTCTGGCCGAATAACATTTAATTCTCACAATGTACAGGGGATCAGGCAACTAAATCTTTAAAAGAGCAAAAAAAGACTTGCTTAGGGCAAGAATTATTTTGGAGATACTTGTTCGAAGGGCAAGCTGGAATTCAAGTTTTTATTCAGGCCATGCCTTGTGCATTTTTTATATAGATCCTCAATATTTTGATTGCTTACAGTAAATCAAACATTTTTTGCCAAGGCACAAATTTACATGTGGTAGCTCAGTAACATCCTGAATGATTTATTTTTTCTCAGCCTTCACGAGATGCCCATCCCAGTGTGTTGTTTTCCTGCAACAATTCAGAGCCATTGGTCCTTGATAACTTGCCATTTGACAAATATGAGCTGGAACCATCACCACTGACGCAATACATCCTGGAGAGAAAATCACCATCTAACTGCTGGCAAGTAAGTTGGTAGAAGTGTTTAAAGATGTCAAGGTAATCTTGAAATTTTTTGCAACAGGATACTATAGAGGTTTCTCAAAGGTTTTCAATAGGAAGGCAACCAGTTTCACAAGCAGTAAATCTTTCTTGAGAAGGCTAAACCAGGAAGGCTAAATTTGTTTCGCAGAAGGTCACAACTCCTTTGTTGTATGGACTGACACTCTTAAATGATGATTAGCACCAGCACTGAATTATAATCCAGAAATGGCAATAGCTTGTGAATGTATTTAAAAGTAAGATTATGCGCTGAAGGTTCTATCAGTATAAATCTATTAGTTGCTCAAAACTTTACCAAAAAATTCTCTTCACATGCACTTCAAAAATGCTTAGAAGCAGCCACCATTTTGTCAGTAACTGTACTATACCAGGCTACTCTCTGTCTGTGACAGAATATAATAGATAGTGAGCACAATAGCCAATAAGAGAACAGACAGCATTCATGATAGATGCTAGTAGTCAGATTTATACAAAAAATGTGGTCTTAGAAACATGTATTAATACACTGTTAACCAATAAGTATGTCATGTATTTAAATTTTGTTATTATACAGCATGTTCATCTGTTGTACTTACTACATGATTCAGTTTGGCAAAGTCTCAACTCCTTAAAAACTATATTCCCTAGCTTTGCTTTTTAGTGAGAATGTTGGTTTTACTTGTTACTTTCAGACATTCATTTTAAACAGTTGCAAGAAAGTTGGTGATATGGGATTTCCTTTTGGTTACCTAAAGGCTAGCAGTAACCTTCAAACAGTCAATCTGTTTGTTATGCCGTACAATTTCCCAGTGTTATTCCCTATTGTAGGTAAGAATATCAATTTGAGAGTTGAAAACATTTTAATTTGATTCTCAATTATTGACAATGAGTTCATATGGAAACATTAGCGATTTTATGTTTGTCTGGAATTGAAGAAAAATTTTTTGAGCCTTAACCCCTCATACAAGTAGGCAGTGTCAGTTAATAAGAGAAACAGTTGCTCCTTCTCTGACTTTGTAAATATTAATTTTTCCTTGCAACAATCAACAAATATATTAGCATGCATTATTGAAGTACTCCTAAATCGAACCTGTTTGTGAACTAACTGTTTATATACCAAAAACTTGGCATAAAATTGTTAGCTTATGAAGTCATCTTCTGGAGAAATGAAAAATGGCTAATGATTCAGTCTACTTTACGAAACATTATGACATCGCAATGGAATAAGCAGAAGTTAAAAATATTCACTGCAAAGACATATTTCCACATTTCTAGATTTCCACATTTCCAGACATCAGAGGTGTGTAACTGATCTTTTGAAGACATGCTTCCTCATTTCCACACCCCTACTGAGTCTGGGGGTTGACCATTAATTCACAAATTTGCTCTACAGCGACTAATTTTGGTTTCTACTCATTCCATTCTGATGACTCATTCTGTGCTCTTCTACCTCAAGTAAAAACCGCAAACAGTAGAATATGGTAACCTCCCAAATGAATCATTGTACTATCTGAATTGGGTGGCAACAAGGATTTACGGTAAATACAGGGGATTTTGCCATTGGATTACTGCACCAACCTTTGCTAAAAACTGAAACAGCCCATTCCCCATAGAATTTATTTGTGGTGTCGTAAGTTCTTGTTTCTTGAGTACATTTTACAAGCTGGCTGCAACCTCTGCAGGAGACTCACACAGCTTCTCCTTGCAAATGATGGTCTTGTTGGCCAGATACTTCCTCGTCATATTTGAGGTTGGTTTGTGCATGTGTGATCTGTCATTCACTGTCGGTTTTTGTTGTGATTTTATGTTTGTTTGATCATTTCATGTGCACATGGCATGTGATGGTCTTTGTTACATGTATGTAGTTGTTTTAGTATGAAGTTATACAATTCAACCCCTATTCAATGGCCACCCTAGGGAAATGGATAGTGGCTGCTTAAAGGGGACTAGCAACTCAGTAGAGGTAAAAGCAATAGAAAAGCCCTCATCTGGACTCTGATTACTGGCTGTGAATAGGGGTGGCCATTTCATAGGTGGCTGCTTAATAGGGGTTGAACTGCAGTGTAATCCTAATTTTTCAAACCTCTAAGGGAAATGAAAATTGGTTTGAAAAGTCGGGTTCAAGAAATGGGGGGTCAAATTGCAGTATTCATTGAGGAGGGAAATTACTTTTGGTTCAAGTTATTGGTAGGTTGATTTAAAACGCAAACACTCAAGACACTTTGCGAAAAGTTTAAAAAAAAACCTTGACTGCAGTGTGGGTTTATATAACCTGTCTGAATCAAAACATTGACTTCCTCAAAATTTTTATCAGTTTGTATCAATCAGCCTATGTAAACTCTTGTGGTATTTTCTTTCAGTACAGGTATTGTTGTTGTTGTTTTTATTTGATTACTATTTACACACTTGAAAATGTGACAAATTGCAAATGCAACAGACTATGTTACATGCAAGATTCTTGAACTAAGCAAAAAAGAAGAGCAACTTTGGACAGCTGTTTTATTTTTCATAGCTCAGCCAGAACTTGTAGGTTAAATGCCACAAGTACTCAAAAATAATACTGGTTTGAAATTATGCACAGTTGTTTTTTAGTCTTTTCTTTGGGCCATTAAGGCAATGTATAACTCTCTTTCAGATGAACTAGTGAAAGTTCACAAGATGAAACCAACTGCAAAGTGGAAAGAGAAATTTGATGGCTATCTTTCAACAATGCCAAGCTACTATGCAGGGGTGAGTATTTAAGTATTGTGTTTAATCATAATTCTTTGATGACAGGGCTCGAAATTAAAAAAAATTAAAATGAAAAAAACTGGAGAAATTTAGTTACCAGATGCAAATTTTTAGTCGCCAGTTTGTATTATCAAAAGAATGTTAATTTTGGGGCTGGTTGAAAGTGTTTAACTTGTTTAACTTCATCATCCGGTTTCTGGTTGCGTGGAACTCATTCGCACAAGTAATTACAAAAATATGAGGACAAAAAACTAACATTGTTATACAAAACAATCTTACCCAAACTTAATAAGTAGATAAGAGTTTCTAGGGGCTGTCTTTGTAGCTTACAGGAGCCAAACACGACTGTATGGAGATAGCATGCACGAAGGAACACTTTGTTCCAACGGTGTTTCTGCAAAATTCTGCACCCACAGTACCAAGGGAATAGCTGTAATGGCGTTGAAAATATTGCAGACAGAAGTCGGTAGAATTTGGAGGTAAACTCGCTCTGTTTATGCGATTTGGCCCGTTTCTTTTGTGTTTTTTTTCTACAACGAAAGCAAAGAAAGACGAGACAAAATGTTTCTTTTACCTTAATCTTCTAATTTATATATAAATCATAGAAAAATCTGGTCGCCAAAGTGGCGACTAAACCAGAATTTTTAGTCGCCAAAGAGAAAATGTTAGTCGCATTGGCGACTCTATCGGTCGCAATTTCGAGCCCTGGATGATCTTGCTTTATTTGAGGTCATTGTCAAGTAAACACTCATTTTGTTGAATATCATGGTTTCCTAACTTAACATGTTGTAATACAAATTGAGTGGTCTTCAGACAAGGTTATTATGTTGTGTTTTTGGGAAAGACAAAATGTGTTTAGTTCATTTTGTGTTTTGATGTTAATTTGTTTACTCACTTTTGCATTTTATGTTCCATTTCATGACCAGCCTCTTCGCAATGCATTTCGCCGTATGGGCATTCCTCACACCATTGTTCCAGATCAGTTGGACTCTTTCCTAAGTTATACAGTTGTAAATTATCTGAAGAAGGTCAAGCAGCAGGTGAGATCAGGAATTAGGGAGGTTCAAGAGGGCTAGTGTGAGCTAGAAAGAGTGGAAGGTACAAGGTTGGAAAGGAATGGAGATTGAAGGATCAGGAAGAGACAGCAGGGAGATTCAGGGTGGTAGTGATTAGATGTTGGGCCTGTTTGTTGGAAGCCCCACTTCAGGCCCATAAACCCTTTTTTAGTTATAATAAATAAATCTGTGTCTAAAAAGAGAGAGGTGTGTATGCCTGAAACTTCTTAAGGGAACCTCAGTCCATATTAAGATGGGCGTGAAAACGTTTTTGGGTCTTTAAGAAACCGGTCCAAGATTTCAAGAATGAAAGTAAGATAAAGAGGAGAGAAGGGCTGACATAAGAAGGGTTGTTTCTCAGTTTTGTTTTATTATGGTTTTGCAATGCAATATATTATTTATTAAAAATGATTAACTTTTTAAATATCAAAACTATGAGGCAAGCAAGCCTAGGAAAGTAAAAATGCTTATTTAAAGGACTTACCTTTAGAAATATCTCATAATAAATAAATTAGTAAATTAAAATACTGTCACTGGCAGGACAATTGTATTAGAATACATTATATGCATTTATTTTTTTACCACACTATGATCATTATTTGGAATAAAATAAGATAAAGATAAATGCCAGAATGTGTAAAAGTGAATTGAAGACCAAAAACAATAACAACAAATAAGGCCAAAAAAGTACACACAAGCATACTGAGAGGAAGTAGAAGAACAAGTTTATGTACTCGTAGAAGGACAGAAAAATAATGTGCATTTGCTCTTACCAAGAGAAATGGCTTAAGTTTAGAGGTAGAAAGAAAAATATTTCAACCTGCATGAAATTAAATTCACACGCTAGCATTTTTATTGACAATGGTGGCTTTTATATGGATTGTACTTGAAGCGTTTCTGCTGTGATATTGTTTTTAGAGCAAAATGGAGACTGATAGGCTGACATCCCTTGTCGGCAAAAACCCTGCTGCTAGAGAAGCAGTACAAAGGCCACTGAGGTTAGTATTAATATTCTTTTGATATTGAACCTATGAAAGAAATGTGATAGTTGTTTATTATATTGCTTTATTGGCATTTTGATTTGCAATGTGAAAAGAGCCTCTTGTCTGGAAAGTTGTTTGATTGTGCAATAAGTATGCAGTGCTACTTGCTCAATATGTAACTTCTTATAACCTTTTCGACCTAAGCTTGATTTTAATGTATTGATTCAACAATTACTGATTGCTGGTACATATTTTGTAGTGTTTATTTTAGAAATACCGGTAAAAGAATATGAATTTGTAGAACTTAAAATGGTGTATGTTATTCTTGTGTCACCTGTCTGTTTGATAACATTGCTATATAATAAGTTGATTATTGAAGAAATATTACATTTTAATGTTGTGTGGTCATTTCTTGCAAAACTGCACATTTTGTGTCTTTACCTGAACACAGACCAGAACTTCGCTCTCTCAAACTCAGCTATATCAATTCTCTGGTGTACGTCAGACTCAAATAATTTTCCCTGGGATAACCTTTTCAATCACCTGCTATTTGATATCAGCATCCCAAACTGTTTTCTGTTTCCCTGTTGTGTGATTGTGAAATATTCCTATTATTTGTTTTTGACAAATTGGGATTGCCTTGTCAACATTCACTTTTTCAGTGTACCCACACCTCATCTGCCTAAAGCCAAGAAACAGGACTTCCGTAAGTTACTGCACAACAACAATTATACCTCCAGTACTGATGATAACCGAGTGTCAAGGTGAGTAAAAATGTAAATTGTAAAAGTTAAAATAATTAGCAATTATTATGGCATCTCAGTTAATTTGCTCTTTTCATCCATTACAAATGATATCTGACATATGGTGGCCAGAATGACTATGTGTACAGGTCAGAGTCAGATCCTTTTACAGCTTAAGCATCTCTAAAGTTGGTAGTATCTTGCCAGTGAGATACACATAAACATGACTAAAATGCACTTACCCTTGGTTTGTTTTAACATTTTTAGTGAGACAGACATCAACATTCCAAATGCTTCATCGCACAGTATTAAACAGGTTTGTGGAGGAAATAGATGTTAACTTTGGTAGTTCCAAGAGTGTGAAAGATTTTTATCAACCATTGTCATATAAGTTATTTGGAGAAAATTTCAAGTTCTTCCAACATGAGTTCACTGGGTCTTGTGATCCACTCTTGTGCATGCTGGGAGAAATAAAATATTTTTTCCAAGTACTCGGTTTCTTGTGACGCTGATTGTGAAATCTTTTTTCTGAAGTTAGAGAACAGTTAAGATCTCATCTAGACTTCAAAGTAGTTCATATGAGGTTATGTACCTCACCTCACCTGTCCCCTGGCGCCAAGTTGGTGCATAGGGCCTCTTGAGGTTATGTTCATTGCTAGGGAAAATTGTATAGCCTCCCCCCAAAATGTGAAAAAGGGTGCAGATATCTCGCAGGATCACACCGTTAGTCTCCAAAACGAGAAGCTCAGTACATGCAATGTATTCAAACATTTGTAATGAAACATATTCCATTCTCAACTTTTCCTGTTTTTATGACTTTAGAAAGTCAGAACACAAAGCTACAAGAATCCATTTGACATTTCACGAGAAGAACTCTTAGATCAGGTATCTAGGATGAGAATAAACTTTTTTCACACAGCGGCAACATCAACAAGACTACAAGATGAAGGTAAGTTCTCCATACCTTTGAATTTCTACAGGAACTCCAGATCCATTTCATCTCTTTTTTTTCAGTCATTTACTCTCTGAACTCTGTCTAAGATATTAGTTCTCTCCAGTACAATTTTTCGTTCTAATGCTCTGTGGTGTAAATGACATTGCAAAAGGCCCTCTTAAAGGCCCTCTAGACACTTGAACACTGCGAGTGTTGCGTTACTTGAACACTGCGAGTTTTGCGTTACATTATAATTCATTGTGTCATACATGTAGTATGTTCAACTTTCTTGCATGAGCTTGCAATGCTTGTGGTTGCCTCGTGGTTGTAGTTGGCCGCCATGTTTTGTATAGACAGAGATTTGGTGAATAAAGCCTAGTATTTCAGCAGGCAATTGTCTTCTCTCATTTACAACATGCTCAATGCCCATGTTAAAAACTGTTAAGGATTATTTTCGGTTCTTTTTTTTATTAATTTTATAAAAGAAATTTTGTACCGGAAGTTATGTTACACGTAAGAGCGAATCGGAAGTTATGTTACGCGCTAAGTGATTGACAGTTCAAAAATTAAGTTCCCGGATTTTGGGGAGAGGCGCTTACGCCATTTGGGAGAAATAAAAAAGTTTTAGAAACCTCAGTTTTTGCAATTTACAAGATGTTTTAAAATCGTTATAAATCTTTTTTTCTGTCACATATTAAAAAATTAATCAAATCAAGAACATCCATATGTTGTTCCAAATTTAATCTGTTTGTTACAATGTTTCCACAAATTCGTAGAGTCCAGTATGGAGCCTCTATGGTGTACCTCCTAGTACATCAATATGTACTTAAAAAATGACTAAAAATCACAAGATTACTATTTATATTTTTTGGGTTATATCATCTAAGTTGAAAATGTAAATTGGCCACCGTAACGAGTTATTAGCTTTACAACTCGTTACGGTGGCCAATTTACATTTTCAACTTAGTTGATATAACCAAATTACATGTACCTTGTTACCCCCACCGATGCAGCACCACAGTTTCTATAGAAACTTTCACCCTTTATATTTTTTTGACAAATAGAACTCTGTCTTACATTTTCACAACTGGTGAGATCAGTCACCTCCACCCAGTATGGCCCAGGCATATGGGTAAAGCTTGTTGTTGGTTCCCACTTTACTCCTAGCATGTTTCTCCTGACTACTAACAGTTTTCTTTTCTGCAGAAACCATCATTTTAAACCAACATTCTAATTTGATCTGGGTTGAGTGAAAACCAGCCTGCTGCTGATGTACATGTAGCTTCCACTCTAAAATACTGTAATTTGTTTGTTGTATGTATTTTTAACCACAACAGATGCACGCCACAGTGTAGCCATTGCAGATATGGGTAATTATCAGGAAGTGTTAAGGCAAATGAGTCCCTTGCGTGAAGTTGATCCTGGACAGAACAGGGTGCATATGTTTGGAAATCCTTTTAAACTGGCTAAAGATCAGGTACAGTTGCAAAAGAAGAAGTACTTTCTTTTATGACAAAGTCTTCTTAAAGGTGCCTTTTAATATTATGGTTATTTCTGGCTGACACATTTGCCTGAGTCAACCATTGATAATGACAGTGAGTGTTTTCGTTTCTTTGTTTTAAATTCCAAATATTCAGTGATATAGTTATTCAACCTCAAATTCACAAAAGTTAGTTAAGTTACACTGTATGTTTCATTTCATGTATGCTGTTGGACAAGTGCATTAAAAAGTAATCCATAAAGATTTTTTCATTCTTAGTGACAATGATATTTAAGCTGAAATATTTTACAGGTGTAATACATGTCTAGCTCTGTAGTTAAATGTAGCTTTTTGTCAGCCACTGCAAGTAAAGCTGGCAGTTTCATCAGAGCAAGAAGAGGACATTATGCAACTCTAGACTACTTGTATAGTCTCTAAAAGAGGACTCTCACATTTAACAGCAAATTGATTTTGTGTTGAATTTTCAGCGAGTGATGGTTGATGAAGCAGATGTAAATGAAGCCATGGCAGGTCCTCCATCCCGTAAAAGACCTCCTATGGATAACAGACCTGGCTCTCCAAGGGACAGAAGGAGACCACAAGAAACACCACCTGTACGGTGGCCCAATAAAATGAACCAAAATGGAGGACCTATAACGGGTCCAATCAACAACAAAGTGCAACCAGACAAAAACACATCAAACCAGGATGTAAAAGTGAATAATGTCTATCCGGGTCACCATGGGGTAAAACGGAAACACACTGAAGGAAGCGATGGGGTGCACAAGCCACGGAAGTCATCAAAAGGTCTGATAGACCCACAACTCGCAAGGCTTCAACGACTTCAAAACAAAGGAAGATTAAATAGGAAACATCAACCAGTGGTAAGGGATGATGTGGTTAATTCTTCCAAGAATGACTTTGTCTCGTCAATTCTTAAGGAGGCAGTTACTTCTCAAACTAGAACGTTCTCAGGTCAAGGTGTGCCTTTGCTCAATTCTAATGATAATGCACTTCATAAAAACAAATTCACAAACTCTGAAGCACCAGAGGTGTTTGTTGATGAAGATGTGAAAGAAAGAGGAAAAGGGCCTTCACCAAGATTGTTGAAAAAGCAACTTGAGCGAGAAGCAATGGAGGAAAACAGGCTTATACGGAACAGGATATTCAAGGAGATCAGACAGCCAGAAAAAAGTATGTTTTCTGTAGTATTGTTGTTGTCAGAAAGATAAATGTTCTTTCTTCCAATGCTCATCATTTTAAAAAAAACTTTTGTGACAGAGTCCTTAAGAAATTCTTCAGTGAGAGCTTGAGAGCTTTCCACCAAGGGCTTGTGGATTTTCCATTTAGCGTAGTGAATTCTGTCTGTCACTTGGCTTATGGGCATGTGAGGTTCTTAGGTAAATTTGTGAGGAAATTCAGATTACAGCAGTACTATTAAGCCTGGTTTTCAGTACAACATACATGTCATGTACTCTGTCACGAGGATTTTGCAGTTTTTTGGTCTTAACTGTTCTAAAATCAGTGGTAGGCAACTTTACCCAATGGATGAAAAACATTTTTGAACATCTAAAGGAAGATATACATGTAGAAACCCAGCTACGGCTCTAAGTATCAATTTTTTTTAAGACACACAGAAACAGCTTGAAAAGTTTAGTTAAACTTTTCAAGTTGTAATCCATTTCCATCGTAACCATCTGCAACTAAAGATGCATGTTAACAGTTTCGGTGCTCTAATATAGCAATTGTTAATAAAAATGGACTAATTATTTTTTGTTTTCCTTGACACAAATATGAATTTTAGCTGTTCAAAAATCTGTTAAAATCCGTGACAAATCCCCTTTAAGCACAATGGCACGGGGATGTCCTTGACACAAATATGAATTTTAGCTGTTCAAAAATCTGTTAAAATCCGTGGCAAATCCCCTTTAAGCACAATGGCACAGGGATGTCCATAACACAAGCATGCAGATAGTCAGAATGGATGATTGTGTTATTTCTTATTACATACCGCCTTGATACAGTAAAACAAGATTGTGGACTTTCACTTGTACTGTCAGCATTGCATTCACACATGACATAAGTACAAGCACAAGAAGAGCAAAACATTTTCTTGTGCTGTGCATATCCTCACTACTGTGTGCCTGTGCTTATGCATGTATTGTGGAAATCCTCACTAGGGTCACTATAACAATATGCTTGTGCTTTTGTCAGAGTGAAAACCAGGCTTCATAGATGAACATATGTGGGGGCTAGTGAGAATAATTTTTCAGGATATTTCTCATAGATAGAGGTTGTCCAAAGGGCAAGCCTGAAAACTTGTTTTCTTTACACCCTTTGAGATGTGGTAAGAGTAATTATAGTATTTGCGTAGTGTTATTGTCAAAAGGAAAAAAGTAATATGAGATAAACAGACCACAAACACAAACTGGCTTACCTATATAGATTCTCTTTGTCGTGCAGGTGATGAAGCTATTTTGGATCGTGTGGGCAACCTAAAAGGCTCACTTGAAGTTCAGACCTCAGTTGTACAAGAAATCATTGAGGAGGCAGAGTTGTTCAAGAAGAGAGCATTGATTGAAAAGCTCTTGACTCACCTTGCACATCTCCAAGAAAGACTCTCTCCAAACTCTGATGAGATTGAAATTTCAAAGAAGAAAAGATAGCACTTGTTATATTGAGGCATGGAAAATATGGTGTAATTACTGTTCATGGCTACATGACATCTGGTTTGTTTTTGTGCCGAGTTTGATAAATTGACAAAATAATGTAAATATTGATCGCATGTGGTGAGTTGCATCAACTCATAAGGCCGACTGTAAATTATAACAAGCTTAAAGCAGAAGTGTGGCAAAGTCATTTGCAACCTTGTTTGCCAAGGAAAATAATTTTTCATGTCTTCAATACCTGGAGCCAATACCTGCTCAAAGTCATTTGGTTTGTTCAAGTCCATTTATTGCAAGTGAAGTGGATGTTGCCTGCAGTTAAATTTTTAGCAGTGGTGTACAGTTTGCCCAAAAGAAACACAAGACGAATTTGACAATATTTTTCTAAACTTTTCAATCAGGAATAATTAATAAAGAAATAGAAAACTTACATGTACAGCGTAATGGAATTGGAATGTGCGCAGTAAGGAACCTCTCCGTCACAGAGTAAAAGTTAAAAACATCTTTGCAGCATAGAACTTACACATAATTACGTAAACATACTTTATTATGATGGCAATCATTCAAAGACTGTTTTAGCTCTACATGTAACTGGTTTGCAGAACAACTTTTTCTCATAAAGAGTGTTAGTTGAAAGTAAAACATGCGTCCTTTTCTCGCAAAACTTTGTCATTTTGTACTTCACGGAAAATTTTCACTTCCATGGCAGTTTTTCTCTCTAGTAAATTGATTTGCATAATAATATCTTGTGGTTGAAAATAAAGCTACCTACCAGTTTTAATATGCCAAGTCTCTGGGGTGATATGATCAAAGTGACAAAGAGTTTCAAATACCTACAATAGTGATAAAGTGTAATGTGGCATGGTGTAAGTTTTGTGTCATTACTATCAATTACAAAACAAGTAGCTATTTACTAACCCTTTCTGTTAGGAACTCATTAGAATTCTCAGCCAGAGGTATGACTTTTTGAATCTTCAACTCAGTTACAAATTTTCATTGGGTGTCAGGCCTTTCACCTGTAGCCTTGATCTTCTTGCCTATAGCAAACTTGTTACTTAATGGGTGAATTGGGTCAACTACAGGCTACTTCACCTGTAACAACAAAGCCCCATCAAACATATCCAGTAGTAACAGGTGTCTGGCATATGTAACTGGTTTCAACAAGGTGCACTTACTGACAGTTCTGGGTGTGACCTCCCCTCTATCACTTGGTTGCTTGTGTTTAAAGGTTTGTCTCCAATACTGAAATTCAAAACTCTTGGAGACCAGTTTACATGTAGATCTGGCCAGTCACAACAACTCACTAGACATTAAAGACCACTTTCACATGAATTTGCACATTCAACTGCATGCATACCTTTATTGAGTTGTTCTTTTCTCCAAAGTTTATGTTCAGATTTTATGAAACAATTCACATATGGGCTCTCAATATTAAATTTTTTGCACTAATAAAGTGACCTCTGTGAAAAATTGATTTTTTTCTGATAAATGTATACCACTAACGCAATCAACAAGGAGTTGACATTGCGTGACATCTTAATTCAAAAATGCTGCTACCGTGTATGGTTTGTATTGTGTGATGAAGATAAACAACTTTATGGTGTGACACGTTTTTTGTTACACTAAAAAAACAAACAAGTTCCAACTTTTAGTGCCCTGAACAATTAATTCAGTCAAACATCCAAGTATGTCCAAAATCACCACTGCATGATTATTATTCAACCTTTGCCTAGGCCTCAATGATTCACCTTGGTCAATTGTTTTCAGGGGGGGGGGGGAAGTGGCCAGTGGTCTCGGAGACATAACCAAAATCTATTGCCTGCAAAAGCTTGGTAAAAAGCAGTATATGAACTAGGCTAATGCAACCTTGGAATATTGAACTAACTTGGGCAGCAGTAACTTCCAAGCCTAGTTAAATGAAATTTGCTTATAATTTCACCTACTTTGGTGTTGTTTTTTTTTAAGTACAACTAAAAATTTGTTTCATAGATTTTGGACATCAGGGGTTTAATTATTTTGATCATTATTATTATTATTATTATTATTATTATTATTATTATTATTATTATTATTATTATTATTAACACAACAAAACACTGCTGAAACTACAATTTAAACTTCTATGAACAAAATTAAAGCTAATGTAATACTCAGTAGTATTCTGCTTTCACCTTTTTAAAGCACGGACTAAAAATTAATTTACAAGCATACTACTAACGTTAGCACAAAAACAAAATGCACACATACTCTACTAGCACACACAAACTGGCACTAATTTCAGAGTTGTATTATATTGCTAATCTATAGGGTACCATATAAGTTTTCAAAGCATGGTGCTGGCAAGCAACTGAATGATGTCAAAAGATGTGGACCTCAAAAATCAGAAGTTCTCTCTCATCTCTCTCTAATCTCGAACAATGATTTATGTGGCTATTTGAGTTTTCTTTCTTTGTGCTGTGACTTGTTGTAATCCATTACTGGGTGTTACGTGTACTATTGTTCTTGCCAGCACTGAATATGTTCATACAAATCAAATACATGAGATATTGGAGCTGCTGTTGGTTGTGGCAATGGCTCCTCTCTATAAAACAACTCATTGTCAAAATGTGCAGTTTGTGTCTCAAAATCTTCTGAAAAGAAAGCCATGATGTCTGGCTCCTGTGAAAGAAACTTGTTTGTCTTTGTGCTGCTCCTTGCCTTTGGATGAGCGCACTCTGCAAGCACTTCTTCTGCATCAACGTCAAGAGAAACCAAGTCAGAATAAACCTGACTTCCTTTCTTTACATTGACTGACTGAGCAACTCTTTCTCCCAGGTTTGTTCTAGTAGTTTCAGACTGTTCAAGTTCTTCTGCTATTGCAGCAACTGCATCAAACTTCTCCCGTTGAAGAGCCAGGAGTTTTCTACTAACTCGTTTGGTGGAGTTCACTGATGGTTGTGCTAAGCTGAAACATTAGACAACATTACATGGTATCTTTCAGTGGTCAAATAAAGCTTGAATCACACCAAGATTGTTCACCCTCGGGGTTTAATTCAAATTAAGCCCTAGCTAGGCTTAAGCAACTTGGCAAGCCTGTAGCTGTGTTGAACGAAACAGGTTTTTCATTTATTAGTCTTTAATTACTGGTAAGCTTTCAAACATCAGAATAAAACATATTCAAATGAAGCAAAACTAAAGAAGGGCTTGTACATGGGGGGCTTATAACTGTAGGTATTTTTGGGCTCACAGAAAGATGGGCCTTTAACCGGGGAGGGGGCTCATAGGTGGCTGTTTACAGTATTGCAAGAAAAACTGATACAAGGATTCTGCTATGAACACTGATCTCCTGATTCACAGCAATAAATAAATGCACTGAACATTTGGTCATACTGTCTTTCAATACTACCTATTAAATTGAATAAAGAGAACCATCGTCCACTGTATGTTAGATGGGCATAATATACCACTAAATTCTCTCAGACATGTATGCGAATTTGCAAGGAGAACACTGTATAAGCTCAAGTTTTGAGCTTGAGACTGAAATCTATCGATCTTAGTAGCCATATGGAAGGTAAGCTCAGGTCCTGTTCTCTTAACTTAGGAGGAACAAAATTCCATTGCAATAAACATACCATGCATAGATTTCCTTGCTTTCTTCCATATTTTCAGTGGGCGTCTCTGAAACGTTCTTTTGGCAGTTCTGTTTGGGTTTGTTTGTTTTCTTCTCAGGAGTGAGATCTAACTGCGGACTCAGGAACAAGGCAGTCGAAAGCTGGGACGCTGGTTTTGGAGGCCGTCGAATGCCATCAGAATCCATGATAACAACTAACGTTTCTGCGCTGTAGGAAAGCCAAGGGTTTGAAACAAATCGTCAAAACAGTTCGCGACATGAGTCGCCATTTTGAAATTGCCCGCAAATGTTCCGCTGACCAGCAGCTTTTTTCGGCTCCTCTGATCCTCTGCTAGTCTTCGCGTTTTCATTCAATCGCTCAAAAAATTTAGATTCATGTTTATAAAAACGACTGCCCTTTTGTCTACGTAAAATATACAGAATTTAACAAAGTGTTTTACAATCATATATCGCATTGAAAATTCGGTATCCAGTCACTTCGCCTCATGATCATTTCTCCTTCCGGTTAGTTCGCTCCAACCAGAAGGTTACATCGGCTCCGTGTCCAACATTTTAAAGATCAATTTTCCTTCTCTTCAGCGACTTGTATAAACAAGAATCAAAAAATTGAGCAAAAAGAAGAAAAAAATACTCGTCCCCGGGTGGGCTTGAACCACCAACCTTTCGGTTAACAGCCGAACGCGCTAACCGATTGCGCCACGGAGACTTTCCTGGTGAGGGAAGTAATTTATTTGTTATATAATACTTTTACCCATGATGCCTTGCTCAATATTGACCAAGTTCTTTCTGTTTTTTTTTCGTTTGCCTATTTATGGACCGAAACGGTCTATAAAGGTCTGCAAACACACATCAAAGAGTTTGGTCAATATCCCGCCATATTGATCAATAAAGGATTCGACTTTCGGGTAAATTTTTCTTGCGGGACACAGCGGGTAGTCCCGAGCGGATAAGATAGGTCCATCTTGCCCGCTCGGGTAACCAGTCATACCACAGGATTTGGTTCTTCTTGCCTGTTAACGGAGCTGTAGACGGTAGTAACATAAAAAAAAGCCTTTGAGAAGTCCAGTCAGAAAACGAAGACAAGAACAATTACAAATTAATAGCTGCCTGGAGCAATAGGGTCCAGACAGATAGGGTTAACTAAATAATTACGACTACGACATAAAACAACACGAAATGAGGCTCTTATACCATAGGGACACCTTACAGCTCTATCAGTTAAAATTTCAGGCCGTTTCTCAGCTTGGTTCAAATCTCGAGCGATTTTCGGCAATCAGTCAGACTCCATCCAAACTCTCTGATAGAAATCGACGAGCACGGCAAATGGCCACCGCTTTGACTTTGCGTGGATTTAACGATCTTGGATGTTCGGTGATCCCTATTTTTCTTTCGATGGGTCGTTTTCTCTGCCGATTTTATACGTTTTGCGAAAAAATGAAAAAAATCTATCGAGTAGAATTTTGAATATTTTACAAAACGCTCTCCATCGAATTCCGTTCATTTGACTTCTTCGTTTAGCTGTGCGTCAGTTTCAAATGCCTCTTTAAGGGTTAAGGTTTATGAAAATGATGGCAATATTTGAAA
>OMLO01000430.1_pt1 | contig 26969 bp, 12 predicted proteins | sample 1674811 | NCBI WGS metagenome assembly OMLO01 (sample SAMN06265003, study PRJEB25207) | coral metagenome | isolation source: Coral host | place: Mexico:La Bocana,Puerto Morelos, Mexico | collected 2008-11-13
CGGAAGTCTCCTACCGCAGTTTTCAGTGAGTCATCATTTCAGAGCAGGCACGACATAACTTCAGCTCGGAGCCCTAGTTCCTCGACACAAGTTTCAAAGTGTTTACCCCAGACAAGGCCTGGACTTATAATAACACGACAAGCGCCTATTAGCGACAATCCTTCAGCTTCGTCAGTAGACAACGCAACTTCTGTGCAGGTGGGAGGCATTGCCACTCTAAATATTGAACAGCGTGAGCGGGATCAAAATCGTTTATTGTTGAACGGTAACCCTACGAACAGACTTGACATGTCATTGGCAAGTCCTAGGGAGCATGCCCGACGGGCGAACATCCCTGACCAGTTTGAACCATTTTGTTCTTGGAACCAATTAAGGCCTGGCTTAGCAAGGAAGAGAGAGGTACATTGTTATATACGTGCCTGTCCTGTTTTTAATTCGTTAACATCCAATTCATCCTTAGAATATCGTCAGATTGCTGTTAAGAAGACAAAGCAGAAAGCTAATAGTGGTTTCGTCTTATTCTTGCTATGTGGAACATATGGCCATAGGTTTGTCTTGCTGTACCTCCAAATTCTTCGAGCTATAATGTAATTTAATCAATGCTTAACAAAGGCTCTGGGCAGTAGCTTAGTCTTAGGGTGACAGCCTTGTGTTGTGGACTAGCATCCTTCCCAAGGAAAAGTAGCGACACTCAACCACAATCAGCGACAAAAAAGTCGAAATATTTTTGCACAGGTTCAAACTGAGATCCGTACTTTCCTTCATAAAAGAAACATCTTTTTCACCAATGGTCACCACCCACCCACCCCAATCAAAGTTGAAACGGGCTTTGACGACACTGTCACGTGGTTTCACGTGGTTATAACATTGATTTGGGAGGAAGAGAGGAACTATGAGGAGTGTAGACAGGACAACTTATACTTGAAGGAAGAAAGTTTTCTTTCGGGCAGTGTCTCAACTGTTTTTGACCCTGATTGTAGCTACTTCATGCTGTTGAGCCACGGGAATGGTAACTGAAAATCTTTTTGTAATGTCGATGTTGTAGATCAGTAGCTTTCAAAATGATGACACACTTCCAAAGAAGCCCAGGTCAAAGCCTAAGCTTCAGGAGAACGTTGATGTAAGAGAATTGGCCATACAGGATCAGGTAAATTAGTCATCATTGCCCTTTTCTCAGATCTGCTTAAATTTATGCCTGGTTTTCACCAGCGCATAAGCAAAAGCCGACATACGCAGACACAATAAGATGTTGATAATTAGCGCATTTTGTTTGGAAAATTCTTAACGAAATGCGCTGACTATCAGCTTTTTGCTAAGTCTTCGTATGTCGGTTTACTCTTAGGCTTATGCGATAGTGAAGAAACTGTTGATCTGTATCACTGTGAGTGGCGCGGTGGCCCAATCGCTTGCGCGCTGGGCTCCGCATCGAGCGCACCTGTTACAAGCCGTCACTACCAGAGTCATTGAGTTGTTGTGTTTCTGGTCAAGACATTCCATTCTATTCCATTCCATTCCATTTTTTTCAGCTCAGCAAGGTAAACACCGTAACGCTAGCTGTCTGGCTCAAGAAGCGAGGTGTCGCTGTGAAAACTAAAGACAAGAAAGCAGAGCTGGCCAGTAAAGTCAAGCAGTACCTTGCACTGACCAACATGAACAATAAACATTACCAGGCTGCTATTTCATCATCCATTAGTTGCGGAAATAATAAGTCATCCACTTGATTCTTCAGGGGATAGAAATCGCGATCTGAACAGATGGATGACAGCTGATGCGATATTGTTCGTAATCGAAAACTCTTTGGGCTCGGAAATGTTCGCATGGACTTACAGTAAAAAAACACACTTACTTAATCCTTCAAGTGCAAAGCCATGCACAACACTTAATACTAATAATTGTATTTCCTTAAGCCTCGGAGCCTTGTTTGAATCGTAATACATCGAACTTGCCTTTCTAATAGTTTGAAATCAGCAGGTTTCATTAGACGTGGTCGGAGAAATATCCCGACCCTGAGCATGAAGTGAGCCCACGCTTCGGTAGGTTAGTTTGTTGATTCATGAAACACCCTTATTATTCTTCGATTTTCCCAACTAGTTCCCTCCAACAAATGCACCCTCAGCCAAAGTTTCGCTAGCAGAAAACAATTTTCGCGCGCTGCATTTTCACAGGCTACCCAACTGAGTTAGCTCGTTTCTTACCATCTTCAAGCTGGTTGCCATTTAACTGGGAGAGATGGATGGGGGGGGGGGGGGGGGGGGGGGGGGGGGGGGGGGGGGGGGGGCAAAGAAGATTGGATCACATTATAGGGTGGATTAAGGCGCGCCTGGTGTCATTGGAAGCGCCTATTTGTATAACTGCCCGCGCGTTCCACTCGACCCAAATCGCTTTCTCTTTGAACTGACAATCCAATCAAAAAAAACAATAATAAAAAGTGACTGGGTACAAGTCTGGGGAAAGGCCCTCTCCTCTCTACTGATATGGCAGTCAGCTTACAGATTGTCGAGAGGGTCATTAAAGAAGTTAGCGCAAACTTGAATCACGAAATTTACGTTTTCACGGCAGGACCATGTGCGAGGAGCTATAATTAATAAAGTCTTTTACAGTATCTCTGTAAGTACAACGGATCAGTTCAGCACGTCAGGATACTTTACAACAAATGATCATATTTTAATCAAATTTACACAATTCATGGAATGTTACGGTGAGTGTGACTAGCACTTAGGCGAAAATAAGAAGCCATCATTAAACAGAAATATTGAGTAATTTATCACCGTAAAGAATTCATACAATGTAACAGTTTGATAATTGTCAAGTCTTCCCATCCCAGTTATACTGTTTTAAAGAAAATTGGAAGAACCCAAATCAATTTAGAGCTGTCAAACTGTAATTATTTAACCAGAAGAAAGCAAAAGATCCTGGCCAGATCAATCCGCCACAGGAGCGAAATCGTATTTATTGTGGTATGAAAACCGAGTCATAAGTGTCCACTTCTTGACTGTTAACAAGGCAGTTCAACAGAAAGGCGTAGAATCTACCGTGTCATAATTACAAAGCGACGGTTTGAGTTCAAAGCCAATATTTCTTGGTTGAAACGGAAGCGGGTGATAGCTGATTGTGCAAGACCCTCGAGAGTCTATTGAATTATATTTTTTACTCTCAACCATGCACGTGCTCAATAATATTATGAAATACATCCACGTTTGGAGTCTTTTATTTCAAACCCTGATGTTGAGATAAGGATAACTTGTTAAACGCTATTAAATGCCTTGCTAGTGGCAAGTCGAACTACAAAACTGATTTCTAAACCCGCCTATGTTCGGTCATAAGTGGTCTATAAAGCCACAACAAGTAGTCTATGAAGACTCTAGAACTTTCAAAACAACTCTTAAAGCGCTTAAGCGTCTGTTGAAACCAGATTTTCCCTTTCTAGATGTTTCGTTCGGAACTCTACGGAGGCTTGAATAGTCAATCGAAGAACGAAGTTGAAATGTATTTTCGGCAAAGCGCACCCGCCCGGATTTAAGCCGACGTCTTTACCCTTCAGTGTCCATTTCAGAGGTTCTAAATATCCACCATGTGGTCAAAACACGGGTACAACATCCTGTTAACAACGTCTTGCTTTATGGCCGGCGATATTGTTCTGCCGCTTTGAGAGCCTCCCGGGTGGAAAATGTGTTGATGGAGTGGTCATACCCACGCTTCCTGTCAAACTCCAACCCTATCTCAATCACTGCTTTTTTTCTTTTAAAAGAGCGGGTTGTGACTTAAGATGTTATATCTTTAAAAACTGTGGTTTGCAGAAATTACGTAACATCAATTTTCAGGGCGATAGAGAAGAACAAAACATTCTGCGCATTTCTAGAACGTTTTATGCTGGGTGACTAGAATGTATACACGGACTCATAGTGCAACTAGTTTGTAAAAAAAATCCGAATTCTAATCGAATAATGTCGAAGTTTAATACTAGCGGCGTTGTGCCAAGAATATTCAAAGAGTTCACGAAAAAAGCCACGACTTTCGCTGAATGACTCTGAAAAAATTTCACGACTGGCGCCGTTGGTTTTTCGGTTCATTAGTCAACAAAAGACATTCTTTTTACGAAAAATATTACGAAAAAGCACTTAGAAGTGTAACGTCAAAACAAACTCCTTAACAGACAAGCGCGTGTTGATGTAATGAATAGAACTTTCGGTACAACAATTTTGCTTTATTTTGAGAAAGCTTCCCTAAATTTAACTCTTCCATTCAATATTTTTACATTCTCAAGAGGGCAGACGGGGAATAAATCATGTACCTCGACAAATTCCCAGCAATATGTGGTAATCCGAACGAAAAATTGACGTTTGGGTTAGGCAGTGAGTGCATGGTTTATGAATTCATGGGCTTCGAGCCAGAGTATGAGAACGGAAAGATAATTATATCAATTTCCAGTACCAAACAAGTGGATCGAAACGTTATAAATACATTTTCCTTAATGCCACGGGTCTATTAAGCTAACCTCAAGCAGTTTTAAGTGACCACAAAGACTTGATGTCTATCGATGGTAAATTAATTAGCTCTGTACGTAATCGCGATGTTGTTCGTTTTGTTCTTTACAAGAACCCTAAGGGTTAGTATTCCTTCTCAAAACAGTTCACAGAAAGCCGGCTCATTTGCGTATTAACAGGCTTTTGAAATTCACCCAAGCGACCCAAATATTCCTAAAGCCACAATAATAAGTGCTTTGTCATGAGCTTAAAAAACACAAATCAATACCTCGCCTCCATGAAATGATGGATGTTTTCAGATTATGTGGCCAATTTAACAAACGAAGCATCCGTGTAAACGACAACAATGAAGCCGATGTAACAGCGATACACGACGGACAGTCGAGGGAGAAGTTAGCCTGTTCCAAGCTCTCGGGCAGTGCGGACAATCGAAAGAGAATGCGGGCGACGAGCAGGGTCTGGTAGAGAAAATCGAGGTCCGCCCTCTCCTTTTCTCTCCCGCTCGTCGCCCGCCCGCTTTATCAAATTATTTTAGGCCAACAAAGCGATAAGCGATTTTGCAAGCTGAAGCTTCAAGATGTCTCTTTGCCGATCTGTCGTTTATCAGCTTGTTAGCCAGAGATTTCAGGCAGTCCTATACTTCCTACTTTTTCTTCGTTTCCAGTTTTCTTGTGGCCAATTTACGTCTTTTTCTCTGAATTTTTTTCCCTAAATGTTTTAGTCAAATATTTTACCTTGTTGATTCTGGGCAGAAGGTGGCAAGGTTTTCTCGCTTATATTAATACGCTAATTTTAGTAACTGGCGCGAATTCCACGATAGTTAACCATGGACCTTGTACACAAGGAATTGTGGGCTGTGGACAAACTCGAGACTAATGTTAGGTTCCACCATGAAGACTACAAATTGTAGTTTTTATTTCAAGAAGTCTCGTTCTACTTTGTTTCTCTCTATTTAACAGTGTTAAGCAAACATTATCATCACGAATTAAAGTCCTTGATAGGATAAACCGATGGTGGCACATCACTGTAGGTGTTAACAAGTTTCCCAATGCAAGAAAAGGATTACTTGAACTGAAAAGAGTGTCTACGAAGTTTGTTAAAGTTGTGTTGCATGCTAACTATGTTATGAACATTTTTTCAAGATCACTCTTAATCCTCACTCATGACTACCATTGCGACACGGCGTCCCCAAAATCCACACAAAACCTCTTCTGCCATACATTTTTTAACTGCGCGTGATAGGCATATATACAATCTCACGGACAATAACCTTACTCACATCAAAAGTATGCAAAGAAAAGGGCCGGACTTTGTAGAATGAGTAGCTGTAGACATAAAATAACTCGGTGGTCAGAAAGAACAGTACCGTCTATCCATCCTACAGGAAGAATGATACCACTTTCCGCGTAACAATAAAATGCGCTTATTTTCAATCTAATAATACACGTCAAAACTAACTTAAGATTATGATGATCATTTTTGGAGCACGCAAATCCAGTTGTGGTTAATTTTTTTACATTCGTGAAGTTTTCAACTTAGTTTTGAGTAATAGTTCATTCTCGAAATTCACTCGCGTGATCCAATGCGCGCCGTAAACGTCTTCAGGAGCTTTACGCGAGAAGCTCGCACTTACGGCGCGAAATGGCAGGCGGTAACACACTCACTTCTGCCTTTATGGCGCACTTCCTTAAGAAGCAATTTCGTTCGAAAGTAATTTTGCTAAGACATAAAAAGACAATGTAGTACAGTGGAGTTTGTTATTCGAAAACGAGCGTTTTATTATCATAATTACTACTTCTATCATTATGATTGTATCTGAGTTGTTTCGTTGTTGTCTCCTCGCTCCATATAGCGCATGTGTTCTTTTGTTTCGTTAGTGAAAGGCCGTGAATAAAATCATTTGACGAAATAACAGAGTCGAACAAAGGATCGCTTGCGCACTTAAAAAAGACCACATTGTAAAATTCCCTGTTACTACTGCTTTCTTTTCTTTATCTGTGACAAAGAATCATCTAAATGAAGTTTTCACAATCCATTGTTGACTACAAAGCGAGCACATTTCTCACACATTTGGGAAATAAACTACCGTATTGAAATGAATAAAGTTTATACTTTAAAAGAAAGGAGCTTAGATTGGATTAGCAGTGCTGTATTCACAGCATTTTTTCGTCGTTGTTCGATCGCGAGTGAGCGACCTCATTCTTTCAGCCAATCCATCGACAGTCTCGATAGTTGGAGAGTAGAGACGCAAACATTAATACAAACCTACCTGGGTTTTATACGGCGTCTTTGATTCTCGAATCTTCCCTTCTGCTCTAATCTTCTCACAGACCGATATTCGATTATAAAAAAGTTCGTGTATTCACCAAAACGTTTGTTTTATTTAATACACTCAGTTTATCGAAAACAATATCGACAAAACAGTCCAGTGAAAGTGTAACACACGCTATTTGACAGTTCGTTAGCAAACACAACAGACAATGCCAAGTTCTTCTCACTTCATATGTTTATTGCAAGATTAAATAGTGACAGTATCAGGACACTTTATGACTCTGTTTTGACAAGAATTTAAGTCAAAGTGACCAGTCCTACACTCTGAATGAGTATAGATCAATTACTAGTACATCGAAACTCTCCTCCCGGACACAACCACCGAGATTACGAACAATTTCACTTAATCCCAAAGAACTCTGAATTCATAGAGTCTTAGACTTTGTAATACGGGAATATCCCGTTAGTTTCGCCTTTAGTTGTCCATAAAGAACTCCTATTGTATACCATTCCATTTTAAGCCAAAACGCCAGTAATTGAAATTAAGAATTAAAGAAACCAACGTCGGCTCGAGTGACGCGAAATTTCGAGCGAAAGCGGCAGTGAGTTTCTCTTTTTTTCTTGCACCCTATATTCTCAAAGGAGATACTGCAGCGAGGAATGATGTTTTCCGTGACCTCGTGCCTCCCACTATGTACCTCAATACGCTGTTAAGTGTTTAAGTGACACAACAGTGAGAAACAAAGGAACTTATGTTTTTTCTTGCACGTTGCGCGATTATAATATTTAAACAAGCCGTATGTGATGCCCTGGTCGGTCTGACAGCTGTGTATTGAGCTGTTTAACTTCCCGGTGAATCTAGACTTCCTGTTGCGTTTAAATTAGTATATCATAAAATTAAACGTTTCGCCCAAGGTGACCGTCAATTGCCAAGGATCATGTTTCGCGGTAGGCACGCAATATTTCCACGCGGAAGTCACGTTTCATAAAATGTCGAATGAAAACCAAACCGGAACTTCTAACGGACCATGTACAAGAGCTTTCTTGTTCTCGCACAAGACAGACTTCGAAATTAACTGATATTAAAGCGTTCCTCTTGCACGAGCGAACAGTTTCACCTCAACTACAAACAGGGCGCGCAAAGGCCAACTGCATCTGTGGAGCTCAAATAAGAAGTGGTGGGCTGTCCTCAGCTTACTATGGCGTGTCTCTCTTCGCGTGGACGTCTCATTATTTCGAGCATAATTGCGCTGGTTAAGAATTGGAAATAGTACTCTTTGATAAAAGACCATCTAAGATTGTGTTTAACTTGAGTTTCTGTATGCTCTTTCCCTCTAAATCTTGAAGAATGGCTAACTAAAGACCAGTAACTAATAGAGAAAAAATGACCCAAACAATTTCACTGAACTTTCACTGACAGAATCGAAATAGTTTTTTTTATATACAGTTATAAAAACAGTTCAAGACAAAAGAAGATATTTACAAAAAAGGACGAAGAATAGAATATAAACCAAGCCCAGCTCGTATTTAAAGCATTTTTTTTTAAACCGGGAGGAATTAAAACGTTTGAAGGAACAACAACTGGCACACCTTATTTAATGTTAAGTTGCAAACTCTCGTAGTAGCTGAATTACTAAGAGACGATATTGCGCGATGAAATCTTCGAAGCCAAATAAGTCACATCATCTAAGAGAGATCATCTAAATCAAGGAAAATCGTTAAGTGATATGATAGATCACTGGAGAAACAATAAGGAGGAGATAACAAGCCCAAGAACAGAACAAGGATAGCTAGAACCGGGGATAATAAAACCATTGTAAACCTCCAAATTCTATTATTTTCCAGCAAGGTGACAAATTATGTTGCACTTCGCACCTTGTATTCCTAATTATCTAGCTATTATAGAGTCCACTTATTGTTTTTTCACTTTAACAGTGTCCCTAAAGCTTAGATTTGAGGTTTCCACTGATCAAAGCTGAAAAGATGATAAGAGTTTAACACTGGAGACTAGAACTAAGACCCCATACGGTGTTATTTACAAACAAGACCGCGGTTTATCAGATACTTAACGAAATTGCCGCACCGCAGGGAATCAAGAGCACGACCGTAATATCCTTTGTGGAAATCTGTTACTTAGTCTGGCACATTTTTACCCAGAGAATCACATGGCATCCATGAACAAATATCAAGCTACAATGTTGAGTAGGTTGACTTCTTTCAGTTTTAGGTCACTAACTCAACACTAGAATTAATATCAGCAGAGTTTACCAACACTTCTCTATCTTTAGAGGAAAAACTTTTTTCTTCGAGATTCTAGGGAAGAACGAAAACCCTTGCGCGGATCCCTTGATCAACTTTTTAGTCTTCCATCAGATAGCAGGACCTCCCGTCGAAAGATGTTTACGATTATTTTAAAATCCTGAGCATATTTTGATCGCAACGACGAAAACGCCACGTGCTCACACAACACGCGACTGTTTGATAGGTGTCGTAACAGACACCTGCCTATTATCACAACAAATGAATTAAAATGGGTTTTTGATCTGCTCGACAACCTAAAAATCGTCCGTTTATTTGCTTGACAATAATTAATATAATAAAGGTAATTTGGTTCCACGTGGGGATTCTCTTTCCACGGAGCTCGTGATAAAGTGATAATTATTGCACAAAGTGGTCAAGTAAACATAGTTATATTAGAAAAGCTACGGTTACAAAACAAACTGGCTGTGAGAACAACGTCACCGCCAAAAGACGCTAAAATACCACACAAGCGATTTACACAATAGCTTTTTTGAAAAACGTAACTTTTACTACGTACTTAGAACAAAACGCTGAAGACAATACAATAAAAAATCGCCAGGTATTTCTTTTCGCTGCGCGCTCTGATGACTGTTTTGCAAATCAGTTACATTCACGTGGATATGTCCGCCTTCAGCTAAATTCACCCATTCAAAACCATCTTTCCTGAAAGACTAGGGTAATTACAGCACCTACCATCCCTAGCATTGAATTTCATAGCATTTATCGTAGCCGCGGTCGGACTGCTTTCTTGTATTTTGACTTTAAAAGTAGCGCTAGGTGTAGACTCCAACACAAAAGTGTATAAACAATTTATTTACGTGTTCTGAAAAGTGAAAAATGAAAAAATTTATATGACTTTCAATTCCGAAATTAATCCGTCCTCCCGTACTCTAAGCAAAGGGAGCGATAGATAAAAAACAAATAACACCCAACTGACGCGAGTTAGCAAATCAAATTAGTATAGCAGTTATTTAACGACGTGGAAAATAAACACGATTTATTTCATCCAAAACCTTTTAACTTTTAGACTTCTAAGTTGAAATGGTGGATTCCATCGTAAAAACAAACAAGGCCAAACTCAGTCTGCTGGATGATATTATTCATTTCGTTTTCGGTGACTGATTCGACAAAAGTCGATTCTGGTGTTATTTATTTTATTTTTTTGGAGGAAGGGAATTATTCATTGCAGACCGTTCTTCATAAAGGAGATCGTGATTTAGAGACAGAGAATTTACATAGCATAATATCTAAGCCGGTGCAAAAAAAAAATCGTACGAGCTACGAAGCATAGAAAAAACGATACTCCATGATATATGCAGCGAAGAGCGCTAGGGGCTTAGGCAGTGAGAAAACCATTTGGATGAACTAAAATATGGGTGAGTTCGTATTCGATTCATAAAGAAGCAATATAAAGAACTCGGGGTAGGTTATAAATGTTATATTCTTTAATTGACGCAGCTTTCACAGTTTTCAGTATGTTGTGTCGCACGAACTATACACAGTCGCATTGGCTAAATTCAACACGTACTCACGGCCAGTACAAACTGACTTGAATTAAGACTTCAAAGGATTTGAATAATTCCTTCGTTGCAAGCTGAGAGATACCTTTACCACCTGACTCGCCTACAGCGGTGTAAATATATTCACATGGCCACGGCTTGATACGAAAAAACAACTAAAATACAAAATAAATCAAAGGATATGCTCTGGACTGGTCTGCAAAAATAACTTCCTAGACGAAATAATCCGCAAAGTACAGCTGCAAGTGCGTGGTGCGGAAGTTTAACCGGTCTACCTCGATGAAGAAACTAGTGACAGTCGCTTCGATTTTACATTCTAAGGCTGCTATACAATAGGAACAATCAATAAGAATCCAAAAGAACCTATCTTAACAAACATAAATAGGAATATGTAGAATTTGCTTTATAGTGATGTTTCACGAGACGATTTTTAACGCCGATGCTTAGTCCATGTTACACGGGACAGTTTTTAACGAAACTTTGTTACGGCAACGCTCGGCAACGGTGTTATAGGACACAATTTCTAACGCAACATGCAAAATTCGGACAGCAATATTGCAGGTTTTTGAATCACTTTCAAAAACCTTCAATATGTTGCCGCAACAAAATGTTGTGTCAAAAGTCGCCCTGTTCGACAGTTAACACGTGAAAACGGAACATTGTCATTGTTGTGTTAAAAATTGGGCTCGGGTAATACTACCTTCACTATGTGGAAGATCTAAACTTAAAACTATGCACACCTGACATAAAGATAAAGATACCCACTCGCCACATCGACACCCCAACCCCTTTTGCATCCTTATGTACCAAATGTCACAGAATCTTTTAAATCCTTGGTGGACAAGTGAAACAGGTTTCTCGTACGTTATTCTCTCCAGTCGAATCAGTCATGTTTCCGACAAAGGGAAGTTACTGAAGAAATACAAAATAGTATTCTACACATACAGAAATGAAAAAGCAATCAGTAATGTATATAAAATAACAGAAATTCTCTTTGCTCTGCAAAATATGTAAAACATAATGGCGTTATTTTTGGAAGCACTCTTTCGCTTACACAGTCTTTTCCGCTGGGCAGATGTAGACTGTAGAGTTGTTCATAGACAAAACCGTTTCACTAAGTTCAGCTCCGAAAATCAACACGATCGAACACAGTCCAAAATAAAACTTATCGAATTTCAAATGAAAAGCAAATGTTTAAAATCTTGGGCGCCGTATGAAGCTCAGAAAACAAACGGGCAGTAATTCAAACTGCGGATAAATCAAGTTCTCTTCAAACACTGAGTACGAACTTTTATTCCCGACCGGACAATAACCTTAAAGTAAAACATCGCCACCGACAGTTCAAATTCTCATAAATGCAATGCACAAATTTATTTTTAGCTTTTTTGTACTCAATGCTTTATTTCTACTCTAATCCTTTCCATTTAACTGCCTTAGTGGCACCAGTTAATTTCAATTTTTATTTATTTCGAGTACATAGATAAATTTGTGGTGGAAAGATGATGGACGGCACAGCGAACAACATATAGTTTCCACTTGTTTTCTGTAAGCACACTGGCTTTGTTCATAAGCTATGACTTAACTTAGTTTATCGACAACAAAATTCTGGACTATCGTCCTAGACTAAAACTAAATCGTGTATATATAAAAAAAATATATTTTAATTGGCAGATAGCATTTTAGCCATTCAGTAATTTGCTTAAAATGACCATCTTATGGCCCAAAGAGAATATCAGATTGGCGCGAGCGCATTTTCAAACACGAAAATTGCTGTATGTTTGTTGAAAATGAACATTACGGTCAGCATACACACAATCTATTTTTGATGCAAATTTTTGAGATTACTTTCCATCTGAAAACTGAAATAAACCCCAAGCACTGTACACAATTTAACAGCGTGAAACTGAGCAGGAAAATTAGTCATTGTTCGCTTTGATAATTTTCCCTCCCCTGAAAAAAGCCATGGATTTTATTCAAGAATTTATTCTTTATATCTTTTCAGAGTTACAAAGCTCTTCGTCTCGTCGAAACGGGCTTAATCTTTGTACCGGAGATTTTGTGGACGAGACAAAACGCTAGCAGATCTTTCTGTTAGCTATTGAAATGGGGCGCAGTCCTCTTTGTGCCACACTTTCTTCTGTGTGTGAATTTTTGTTTGGTTGCAATTTCCTCGTCGCCACTGCTAGACATCGTAAAAAATAGAACTTTATTTTTAAGCAAGGAAGACAGAAATTGGCTGTTTTAAAATTTACAAATAACATAAGCGTGAAGAAAGCTGTTAGTACGTTCTGAATCCCTGGAAAATCACAGCTGAGAGCGTTGTAAAAAAAATTAAGACTATTTTTGAAGAAGTTTATCTTCTCAAAAATAATTTCACTTCCAAAATCGCCACTTTCACTCGGCTATTGAAAAAAATTACAAAAAGAAGCAATTTATTGGGGTATATTTGCTATAAACGTTGTTAAAATCGAGCGAAAACAACACAATGACATTTCTCGAAGAGAACTATTTTTACCTAAGAACAGTTGGTTGTGTTTCCACGAACAAGAGCTGTAAAGCACCTTATTCTGAGAGTTTTTTACATTATATGCAAATAATTTCCGATTTGAATAGATGTTAAGAAAAAATTTTAACCGGAATCCAATTTTCGATTTTCTTGATTCTCGTGCAGATAAGCCAAGAACACGCATCAAATGTTTCGTCGACCGTCAATTACACGCTAGGAGAATCTCGCATGGAAGAGTTTCAATATCAATTTTCAATATCAATTTTCTTTTCTCCACTCCAGTGGCATATAGTAGCCTGTGTGTTTCTTCCTCTATCGTCTAAAATTTAAAACAAAAGTGGTAATCACCGGCTTAATAGCTACCGCACACAAAGTGCCTCTTGAAACAGACCACAGACATAATGGACGAATTCAAATTGACACACGTTGTTAAGGTAATAAAGCTTTTCCGCGAGGGAAATCCAACACACGAAAAAACAAACCCAAAAAAAAAAGAACTTAGCTAATGGGTAGTTATTCGTCCATCTTAAGTCTTATTTTTGCGACAATATTTCAACAGCGCTCTTTTGCAGTGTTTGTAACATAGTAACTTGTTTCTCTCGTGCTAAGTTCGTTGCTTTCACTTAACCTGTCTTTAGAGTATTCCTTCAAAAGTTCAAAAAGATTTCCTCCCTGTTCCTCTTGTCACTTAGAGTTTGAAGATAGAGTTCGTACATTTTATTGACTAAAAGAGCTATAGCCACAAATACATAAATCTGTAAATTATTAGTCCAAACGCTGTATCGTTAATTACTCGTTAAAGTGCATGGCAATCATGTAAGCAGTTTTCTTTTTCTCATCAATAAGATCCTCCTTTGTCTTTTTATGTTTATTTTCACTTTAAAGGTTGTTTTAATCAAACAACGCATTTGGACACTTCGCTGAGCCAAAGCACCTTTATAGCTAGCGCTTTCTGTGTTTTTTTTTTTTCGCTTCACTAATTTTTTCGTTGCTTTCGTCAGTTAGAGGACTGTTTGATTTCTGGACAGTTAGAAATCGATTCTAGAACCAAAACTGCTCAAAATCACACAAAAAGGAGACGCATTTGCTATCCAGAATAAAAATGAGAGACAATTCAGTTTTTGTTTCAAAAATTCCGTGCTTTAGTTTTTTTCTGAAAAAAAAAGATTAAAGTAACTACAAATAATTTTCCGAACACCATTATATTTTCTAAGCCATTATGTTAAACTCTTTTAAACCCCACTAGTAATATTTTAGGACGACTTTTAGTGTTTTCTACATTCAGCCCACTAATGAGAAAAAGAGAGCTTAAATTTTTAACCTTTGAATTCGCCGCCAGCAAAATTTTCCAGAGGAAAAGTGTATTTCTTTTCTTCACAAAGAATCCATGAGAATTTTGAACTCATAGCCCCTGGGAAAAATAAGATAAACGCGCAAATGTTTGGATACTTTAATTGACAGTTTAATTTACCTGTCCACTGCCCAAGCAGCGGAAAACATTTTTATTAAGCTGTACTTTTTCCTACGACACTTGAAGTACTTCAAAACAGAAACAAATCCGACAGACCAAGTGCCGACTGAAAAAGCAATTTACTAGTGAAATTCCGCCGTAACGCAAATACTAAATGGTATAGCATGACATGGCAAAATGTTTCTCAACCAGGATGGCTTTACCTCTAAAAACAACATCAGCTTAAAACCAGGATATAAAATAAACAGGATACAAATTAACAGTTTTGTGATTGTACAGCAATGGATCTCTAAAACCGATAAAACAAATATTAACCACAACTCACTAAGTGGAAGGCGGAGAGAGTACACAGCAAGTAATTAAAATCCAACCTCGAGAGTCACAACAATCCGCTAGTGCTGTGCCTTTCTTTCGAAGCTCAAGGCCCTTAAACCATAACAACGCCAAAAAGCGGGTCAGCTGACTCGGGTTTGACGAGAATAATTTAACGAAGAAACCTTTTTTGGCTTCAGGCGGTTTTGCTTAAAGTTATAATCGCACTAATATATGGACAGCGAAATTCCGAAAAGAGGCCGCTGGAGTTAAAAACAAGCAAGTCTCAATTAATCAAAGTATACAGGTAAAAAGTTATCTTAGATGTCCAGCAGAAATAATATCGTGCACCAAACACCAAAATTAACAGACCGGGAAAGAAAGGTAGAAAAGTATTACGTAGAATCATTTTTTAAACTCCCCGCAACTTTTAACAAGTGCTTGATAGCGATACGAATTTAATCGTCCTTTTATCCATTTCCCAGCGGGATAGCATTCTCCAAATAATTTTCCTTACCAAACTCCAAAACTGAAGAAATCTCGGGATGGTTCGATAAACTAGTTTACCTGTGAAATTAAGAAAGGATACTTTTTTCTTACGTTTTAATTTCAGGACCGCAAATAATTTTTAATACGCAAATCACTAATCGGCAACATAACCGCCTTGCCTTTCTTTGATAAAAAAATGAAATATATTACTGAGAGACGCATCTATGATACAAATCAGCCATTACATTGTTGAAATACAAGCCTAACATCAAATGAGATGGAATTTTAGATAATCTTTTCTCGGAAGCCAATACATTTATTTTTTTAAACGTACACTCTGTTTATTGCCTTCGCAAAATCCGTTTTCAAATTCGACAAGAGATTTCGATTTTCCATTAGTCCAACAGATAGTACATTCTTCTGAGATAAGTTTCAGTAAAAAGCAAAAACACTTTATCGTAGATACGATCAAAATTGGAAAGATTTTGAATCCCAATGACCCACAAAATTTCGTTATGTTTTTTTTAGACCAGAACAGGTGTCGGTTCATTGCAAATGCGGTACATTACTTTATTTTGCTCGCAAAAAAACAGACATTTAAAAGTTAAAGGGGAAACTGATTCTAAGTATCTGTCTTTTCGTAATTGGGAATGTTTTCAAAGCCCTTCAACTTACTTGATATCAATCATTTTCCACTCTATCTTGTCTATCAAGCAATGCTTTTACTTCCCGATTTCGTCGAAACACTCGACAATCCCGCCTCGATTTCTACTTCGGGGACTAGCTGATTCCGCGCGAATAACTTTCAGCCATTCAATTCAAACCAATCTACCAATTTAGTATGAAAACCACGACCTATACTGTTTTTCACGTCCCTTATTAGCATGTCTTTTGTAAGGACGGCAAATTTCACTTGCTAGAAATGCAAATTGCCGAAACTATGGTCGTATTAGCGAACAAATCGTTGTATTCCGCTATTCTATGGAGGGTAAACATTTATTTTCTGCCCTTTTCTCTATAGCCATTTCAACGGCTTTTTATTGTGCGTTGTTTTGAAAATTAAAGAAAAGTTTGTTTCAGAAAGGGTGAACAGTTTCGCCGCAACGGGACAGCTCGATGGCAATGGGAAATTCTAGTCTCCCGCTAAGTGAATAGGTGATAATTTTTTAAGATTGCTCAAATTTTTTTTGCAATCCTAAATTGGTTTTGTAGTTGCACAAAGTGCGAGTGTAAATTCGCTGCTAAATGTTATCTTAGTTTCTTTTCTCTCGCAGTTATCGCATAAGGAACAAAGATTGTTTTACTACGAAGATCTCAGTTAAGTTAAAAGAAAAGTACTTTAGCGCTACGCTCAAGTGATAACCAAATTTACGCTAACATTTTCTTCCCACAAACAAAAGTAAACATTTTTTCAGATAAAAAAAATTGTTTCTTCAAATTTTGTCTCACTCGCTAAGTAATATCGCGTTGAAGATCTTGGACTCAAAAATTTCCTTTTAAGATCAAAAAGCCTTTCTCGACACACAGACAGGTGCAAAGTAATTTTAACTACTCTCTTGAGCTGCCTCAAGCGATATTTCAACACTATGTTTATTTTTCTCAAGAGATCGTCTTACATTGATCTTTGTTTCGATAGCTGGTTTAATTTCCCGGTTAAGGTTTATTTACAAATCCAAAAAAACGTATCACAACGATACGCTAGGATTACATTTTTTGCGATGAACGTTAATTTGAGAGCGAGCGAGTAACATCAGCCCCGAGCGAAAACAACTTTGTCAATTAAAGGTTGTGCGTTTAGAAAATGTTAACCCACAACATTAGGCTTTTTTTCTGAAAAGCACTATCAGTTGCTTGCTTTCTAATTATCAACGAAATTTCGCGGGTGGGCAAAGTTTCTTCCTGCAAGCTATTCCAAACGACAATTGCTGCCGTCGGTAATTCATTCTAAAGAAAAGATAAAAACTAGAACAAAGAGCGATGTTTTGGTAGGCTTTATTTCTTTTGTGCTGTATTCATTTTCTGCCTTTCGTTCTTTCGTGGTAAACTAACAGCGGGAGAGAGCTAAATTTTCAACTTTGCTTAATTGGAAATAGTTTGCAGCGACATTCCCTTTCCTAACATTTTTGTGACAACTACAATTGAATCTGTCGTTCGCAGCAAATAACATAATTAAAGCCAGTTTTTGTCCCTTGATTAGCAGTGTAAACACAGAGGAAATCAACCCGAACAAACACAAACGATGACTATAGCGACTCTCCAAACACAATTCGATATCTGCCACCATAATAAACCAAGCTCCCACAGTTTCGCACTAGAGTTATCAGGATGATTGAAAACTGCTTCAATCATACGGAAATGCCCCAAACAAAGAACAATAAGCAACCGCACATTGTAGGAGTCTCGCTGAAGTAAAAAAAAAATGAAAAATAAAAACAAACCAAATAAAATTTCAAAAGCGCTTCTCTGTTAATCTTACCGTCGCACACACGCTAAAGAAGAGAAGATGTTTAGAATTTCGGCTTAGACAATAGCGCGCACAATGACCACAATAAAATTTGCCAATTCTCAAATCGGAAATATTTATCTAGCGGTGCAAATCGACTGTAACCCAAGTTCTTAATGACTGTGCAAATATGAAAGTCTATCAGCAGATTGAATCTAATTTGTCAGTGTTCTCTCGGAGTTAATGCAATCACCGAGTATCGAAAGCGCTTGCACTTCATAGCTCAGCCATGCACGCAAAATCAACACTGAATTCAACGATGTTTTGCCTTCTTAGTTTTTTGATCCACAGCACAATACACCAAGACCCCTAGGCCACAGTTTGAAAAGCTCTTTCTCCTTCGTTTATTGTGTCGTTCAATGAAAACCAATTGACCTCGAAGAAGCGAAGTTCGCTGTGATTATTCGCGAAACGGATCGCACAATACTCCTTCCATTATGTAAATCGCTGCTTGGAGTCCATTAAATAGAGAAAAGCTGAAAAGTTTGTAAATCTCTTTAAAAAAGCGACAATGACGCACAGAAAGGCAAGGTAAGCCCTTAATGAAACACGTGCAAAGCGAACAATAGCGAATGCCGCAGATGTGGTGAAGGCATTGAGCGGAAAACATTACTATATTGAAATAGTTTGAAAAGCGCACCTGCGAGGCTCGCGCAGGTGTCGCAGCGCTATCATTAGAATAATGTTTGAATGAGAAAGCAAATAGAACCGAAAACTTGCAATAACTCGGAGATCATTGCGGTTTAATCCAGCGCTAAGTATTCCCACTTGGACCTCTCACATGCGGCTCTCCAAATATCATCTCTCGGCTGCCAACCGAAAGCCATGTCGCTTTAGCGCACGTGTTTCAGAGTTATGGCACAAGGATTGCCGCCGAGCTCTCCCGCGTCATGATTGGCCCAGAGCGGAAATATACATAATTCATGCACAAATAATTAACACCTATTGTTTACTTCTTGTATTATTATTGAAATGAAATATTAGCATTGTCCTATTATATCATTATACCCATCAGCCATAATCACGCCTGCGAGGTGTTGTAGCTGTTGAGCCGGTCAACCAGGCAAATAACAGAAAGAGGTTGCTCCTTTGAGACCAGTTTGACCGAACTCAGCCTCGCGTGAACAACACAGCTCTCCGTCACCGCCTGTCAAGACAACCGCTTTATTCCGATTAACAACCAAGAGGACTTTAGAGAACATGGGTAAGCAAGATGAAGGACACATTAAGAGACCCATGAACGCATTTATGGTGTGGAGTCGCGGCAAGAGAAAGCAGTACTCCGCGATAAATCCGCGAATGCATAACTCCGAAATCAGCAAGCGACTCGGAGCCGAATGGAAAATGCTCTCGCAAGAGGAGAAGGAACCGTTCGTGGCCGAGGCGAAACGACTACAGGCAATCCACATCCAAGAACATCCCGACTATAAGTACAAGCCAAAGAGACGCAAACCAAAATCACTGCAAAAGAAAGAGCTGGCGACCCCGATGTTTTCACCATACAGCGCCCCAATGATGGCGGTTGATAAATTCTCAACGAATCAATTGCCTCAAACAATAGCTCATTCAACGGCTTTGTCCGCGGACCCAATGTATTCCAAAATAAACGGAGCAGCAGCGTTTCATCACTCCGTTTCTCCGGGGTATCCAGTGATTTATCCCAACGTAACCGCAGTTAACAGTCATCATTCAGTCACTCCACCGTCGCGTCAGCTATTTGCTAGCTCCTTGGACACGACACATTCATTCCGCGCCGCGGATGTCATGAACCATAACCGAGCGCTCTACACCAGCCAGGCTTTCCAAACGGCACTTCCTTCCCAAATGCAGCAGAGAATTTCCAGTGTCGACGAAACACGCGGAGCGTCTATCAGCAGTGGTTCATCATCCAGTCCAACTGCTTCAAGCAGTGACGCGCCGACCAAGTCAACCGGCTACACAGTTTCCACTGCCGAACTGAACGGACAACGTGTTTGGCAACCACAGCAGGACTTGTCCCGACCAGTAGCCTACGTCCCGGTATTGCTTTAAATTTCTTATGTATTTGTGCCACACCTTTTTAATTTAAGGGTTAGCGATAGAGTGATAGTAAAAAATTGGAGAATTGATCATGCGAATGACTCCATGAAACGGCATGTCAACATACGCAACAAGTTTTACTCAGCCAATTTTTGTAATCGCGAGCGAAAATCACATTTGCTCGAATGTTTTTACTAGTTCTTTTCCTCTTCCGTTACTGTAAAGTTTATTAGCGCCAACGAGTACATTAAGACCATGTGATAATGTGTCTTTTAAACGCCTTTACAGTTTATGTTAGTTGAAGTTCGCATTATTCCTAGCAGCAAATTTCCGTTTCGTACAAAGAACGCGGGCTTGTGATAAATGCGGTTTAATGAGGAACAATTTCGAGTTTACAATGAATAATGACGTTTTTCTGACAAACGGTACAATAACTCGCTTAATATAGAGTAACATAAACCTCGCTACAAACACTCAATTTGCTGTAACGGTTCAGGTTGCAACTCGGGCTGAAAGTCCTAGAATCGCTCAAGCGAAATCGAAAACGCCGTTCTAATTTTTTCTCGTTTAATATATGCACATCAGCGGCTGCATACGTATGTTGCGAAGAAACAAGAAGACAATTCAAATTTTGTTTTTCTCGAAGAAGGTTACACCGAGTCAGACTTGATGATAGACTCGGTCGTCCGGGCCTTAGCTGACACCAGTGCATCGTCTTATATATTCGAACAATACTCTAATCTCGGGCCTCAAACCAACATTCTGTTTAGTTCATTGTTATGCAAAGATTGTAATTCACTTAATGCGATAAAACAAGTGGCCACGTCAAGACGAAGAACAAAACAATTTCTAAATATCTCAGTACAACTTTCTTTTAGTGTGATCAATGACTAGATACTAGTGTTTACATATAGTTCGTCGCCTCTCTTCCCATCGTGCAAGCCCGCGCCCTTGGTACGAAACAAGCGAAAGATCACCTGAAATATTTATTTTTCAGTTCTTGCATATTTATAACAGCGGTGTGATCAAACGCTTACTTGTAGTTTGCTACTAGGCTAGCTTCCATTAAGTTAATTTCATCAACTTCGAGAACCTAGGAAGGTTAAAAAGTTTCTCCTTTTTGTTCAGATACTTAAGTAAGCAACCCGCGAGTAAAGCTCACTTTCACTTTCCTGCTACACTCGCTTAAGGTTTTGCCAAATTGTAAATTATGAAGATTCGAACCCACATGCCAAACGCATGGCAGAGCAAGACAAATTAATTCATGCTTCAGTTGTCGATTGATTCGCATGCCAGCCTCGATAGGCAGGAAGAAAACGAAACTACTGGCTAGCGATAAATCAATACGATCATGACTTTGAAAGGCATGATTATCGAGTTAACCAAAGGCACATGTTGTGCAATGCACGAGAGCCCAGTATAAACTAAGCGATTTATTTGGTCGGCTTGACTCTGCTAAATTCTCTTTACAAATTAATGAGCTCGTTGAGGTGTTGTTGACCGAAGATCGAATAGAGACCTCAACCTTGTACATAGTGACCGCCAATATTTACAACTATAAAATGAATTCGAGCTTTGGAAAAAAGATGAACTAGTCGAAAAGCCAGCATAATTCTCGCCAAGAAAACAACGATATTCGAACAATTAACATAGTTAATTTCTCGAAAGATATCTAATGTTTATGTTAGCTACAGACTTTCGGTTCTATTCCTTTTCTTTTCTATACGCGGTATTTTAAAGTATTGTAAAAATATGTAGGTAAAGTTCATTAATTAACGACGGACAAATTAAAAGTTTTTCCTCTCTTCATTGCAGATTGCCATGAAGAGTAAACTGCGTTTTCCCGCCCATATTAATTTCGCTTAGCTCTATATTCGACATTCGACAACTAACGTATATCAACGTGATAATTTTTTGTCTTATACTAAGTTTTGTACTAATTCTTGTCTGAGATCTGCCAGAATCAGACCAAACTCAACTAAGAATAAACGTTTTTTATTATTTAGAAAGAAACGCGCCACAAATACGTCATTTCAAGACAATCCCTTGAGGAAAAATTACCGTCTTTTGTTAGGGAAATAAAAATGTATAGTACTAACGGACAGCCTATATATTATTAGGGACAAACTGTTAACGAGGATTTGAAATTTCCACTTTGTATATGAAAACGTTTTGTATAAGTTTCATTTTTTTCTGTTCAATACCTAACAAATTATTACCTATCAGAAATACGCTGATATTTGAAAAGAAGTATGTATAATTCTTATCTGTGTAATATGAAAATAAATAAAAGCGTGCTGTATACATTGTTAGTATTGTATTAGTTATTTCAAATAAACTGCATGAACGAGGGCCCGGGAAAAAGGGTTTCAAAGGATGGGCGATCTCTTAACTCCAAGTGAAAATCATTTAAATGAAAACTTTTGCCTCAAGTCTTCTCATTTTAGATTTATTCGTCTCTTCAAGAGGGCGTTAAAAATCATTCTAGAATCATACGAGACAGTTAATCAATGACATCGCGGTTTATACAGTTGTTCAAACTCAACGCTGTCAAAAGCAAATTTCACAACATCTAATATCTCTTTTTCGAATACAACACAATAGAAAATAATACAGAAACGGGAAGCGTAGTTTAAATTTCAAAATGTGTCTAGAATTTTAAATTTTAGTTTCGAACGTTTTCGTTCAGTGACCATATCCTTTCATTTGGTCCTTTACTCAGAGTTTTAACCAGATTGCGACAAATTAACTCCAGAGTAGTTTATCGAAATACCCTAGCTTACCCCGTTAACGCCTGAAGATCATCACAACAATGTCGTTCACACTCCAATAAAAAAAAGTGTACGAAGATCTCAATTGCTTTGCACTCCGTCAACAATAAACAACAAAACGTCTTTGCTTTTTTTACCATTAAAGAAAAAACTTGTCTAGTCTTTGGCTTATACTGGAACACAAAATGGTTGAAGTTTAAATTGAAATTGCGTCCGCCAACTATTCAGGGCATTCAGTTTTCAGTCGCTGGAAATAGTAAAGCCCCAAGGTTTTTATTTTTGTTCGCGTTATTCAACAAACAACGGAAAATATTTTGCCCCTTTGCACGTTTCTTAATCACTACAGAACTGAAAACATTTCTTGCTTTGCAGCGTGGGCGTAAATGAACTCCCACCTAGCTCATGACTCCATGTAGGAAACTTATTCATTTAGCTTGTTTTACCAGCCATAAAGCAATTGATCTCACGAATTGATTGAGGGAGGAAAGTAAATCGAACAAAAGTCATGAACATCGAAGCGCGCGCCATCGAGAAATTATTGCGAATGTTTATTAAGTTTCGTTCCTTTTCGTGTTTTTGTTGTGAAGTACGGTGCAAACGCAAAGAAAAAAAGAAACTAGCGGATCATGGAGGAGTTGTAACAAAAGACAGCTTGACAATACCGGTTACCGCAAAGAAAAGCGTAAACAATACCTTACAACATGTGAAAACAGCGCATTGTAGTCAGAGCATGTTGGGTTGTATTGTCATTGTTATTAGCCATGTGGTTGCACACGGCGTCTTTGAAAGAATTTTCTTTTGATGCTGGGAGTTTCACCTTGGTAATGACGACGGCTCAAGTTGTGTTATTGTGATCAAACAACCTCTATCTCGATTTCATTTCTTTATCACGAACAATATTTTCGTCTAACTGTGTAATATGTTGAATTGTAGCCGGCCAAAGTGGAAAACTTTTACAATAACAACACTTCATCCTCTTTAGAACGAAATATCTATTTTCAAAAATGTAACAGCTTGGACAATGCCTTCGAAGACAAAGCGGAGTACAAGAGCACGAAAGAAAGTTGTACTTCTTTTGTCTATGTTGAACTTTTAATAAAGAACACAGAAACCTTTAATTTTGTTGTTTTTGATAATCAGCAATGAAATGCAAGCACCGGGTCGATAAAGGAAACACCGCGATATCTTTCATAGATACTAAATTAATTTGATCACTGCTAAGCTTATAAGACCTGCGCTTCGTGCAACTCTTATCACTTCATACTTCCTTTTAATTAACTCGAATCGCGACTGTTTAATTAGGTGTTAGCAGAAACGTTGAAGAAACTGCAATATTTAACAGCTCGTTATCTGTCGCGTTAACGACACTTCATTAGCACAGAATTTTCGCCGGAAGATTATACCTTCACGAGCGCTCACGCCATCATTTGTTGTTACACCTTCCGGGAAAGATAAAATCTTAGATTTCTTTACGGAGAGAAAGAAAGACGAGTCAATTTTAATAAGCAGTTTTGGTAACAGATAAAATAAAATCATTTCCCTGTGACAGAAAGCGCGCGGAGTTTGGTAAACATCGCTTTAATGCAGGCAGTTGTCGCACGCGAAGAGATTCTTATTGTTTACTAGCAATACGCGTCTCATTTTACAAGTGAACAAAGAGACCTAGATAATTACTTTCGAGAACAACTGTGAGTACAGTTACCGCGTACGAGGTCCTTTGAACCGCGATCTTTGTCACAATAGTGTGTTGTTTGAACTTAACGCACAACAAAACACGCACTGAATGGGTTTACTTGCAGATAAATTACATATCGCACACTCTGACAGCTTTAATAAACGAGAACAATAGGTCGACTTCGGACCAACTTGAGCAAACACACATTGCTAAAAAAGTTATTAAAGCTCGTTTTACTATGCATCTAATCAAATAAAAAAGAACGCTGCTTTCCGTCGCAGGGACAAACAAGGCCTGCACTAAATAGAGATCGCACGTAACGTCGTGCAGTCCAGGTGGTAAAATAACATCCAGCCAGTTAATCTAACAGCAGAGACATTATTTGTATAAGAGAGCTCCACGCCACAACTGTCGAGGACACCGCCAACGCAGCGATAGCTTGTTTCACTTAAACATCAATGTACATTTACAGGGTTAGGCTAGTCTTTAAAGTTCCTTCATTAGCCACAAAAAAAAGATGATAAGTACTTCTAATAAACTACAAAGGTTAATTCTCAGTTCTTGAATCACCCCAAATGTGCAAGTTCTTGTGTATAAGTAATATTTACAATTCATTTGACAGATCATGGGATCGGCCAAAATTATCTTTTACTTTTCTTAGTTTAGTTTAAAAACGTCTACCAATGTTTTGAGATCTCGGAAGGCATCACTGAAAGATCTTCAAAGATCATAAAAACGCAGTAAAGACAATCAGTAACGAAGTAGCAAAACACCTCTGGTGTTAATTTATTTTCTGCAAAAAGCATTTGCAAAAAAAAGTACATGACATTTTGAGTTATAATTTATATTATATTACAATAAAGCTTGCAGACAACCTCTATGTCCAGTATCTAACAACTACAGAAAGCAAAAATACAACTACGACAGGAAGTCCAAATTTAAATAGTTTTAACTGTTCTCTTCTTGATTCCTACTTTGAATCACCTCGTGAATCGTGTTATCAAAAAATAAAGTCGGTTTATAATGCTGTGATAAATAGTGGAGAAAAAATAAATTGTAGTAAATTTTTGGCAACGCCGGAGTACTATCGATGTAAGCTTGCGCCCGAAATTCCTCGCCTATATCATAAATTCCCTCTTTAGGTTTATCCAAATGAGCGATGAAAATCGTTGGTGAAAATCATCCATGTGAAAGAAAAAATTTCCAGTAGATGGAAGTAATAATCCAGATACGCAAACCATTCACGAACACTACCTTTCAGCACGTCCATAAGTGAAGAAATAAGCAAATTTGTAGCCTTTCGAAAGGTCTTCACTGTGATTAAATGCTATATAAGAAGAAAACAGAATCTGACCAGAAACGAAACTCTCCCATGAGAAATACGAACAAGGCATGAAAACTAGTGGGGACAATTTCATTTTTCATCACAAGCTGTTCAGCACCAAGAGTCATTGATATATTAAAGTACAGGTCTAATGCTCAAACGTACTTAAAGCAGGGAATTGCAGTGTTTCTTAATTTGTTAAGATCACTAGCCATGGTGTTTTAGAGTCTCTCGGGCCTCGACGTTCAATATTCTACATCCAGAGGTTTAAAGGGTCCATGATGTTCTTGTGATATCCAAATACTGTCCGTCACTGAGCCATCATAAGCTTTGACTTGTTCCCAGTAGATATGGGTCGAGTTCACTATCCGCAGCTTCCCATAGCCTGAATTGCCTGGAAACCACTCTCGAAAGGCGGACCAAGGACCTGACATAAGACGATGACAAACACTTGAACTCTACATTTATCTGTTCTGGCTTTCTACGGACTAGCAGTGAATGCGCAGATTGAAGTAATAAATACAAGCAGTAATTTATTTTCAATGTCAGTTCGATATGCAGCAGGGCATTGTTGCTAGGCAAAGGTGAAAATAATACGAAAAAATACCAAGGAAGGGCTCAGTGTAAATGAGAAAAGGACAAAAAGGCCCGGTCCATACTACCCCAAAGGAATTTGAAAACGAAGGCTTCCTCTGTAAACGCATCAATTGCTTACGTCACACCCAACAATTGCTCATTTTTTGGATTTGTGTTTGAGAAAAAACTTGGGTAGGGAGATCACGTGATGCCGTCGTTTTCCAAAACCACCGTTTTCGAAAGCAAGGCCAGCGTTTTCAAATTCTTCCGGTTTGAACGGCGTTTTAGAAAAGTTCCTAACCGTAGAAATTAAGATGGGTTTTCAAATTTCTCCGACGTAGAGTGAGAGTGGACGGGACCTTAAGATCGTAGTTGTTGTTGTTCTTGTTGATGATGATGGCTTACGCTTGAAACGTCAGCGTAACAAACTTGGTAATACGGTTAATCCCCTTCAATGGCTTCATGCTGATCAATACCCAAATGTCTCACCTCCCCGCCAATGAACCTAAGAGTTTCTTAAACTAGAAGACTGTTTAGCGTCCAGGACAAAAAAAACAGAAGAGAAAGAAGAAGCTATTTTAACACTAAATTTCTCATTCACTGCATAAGGGACTGTGCAATAATTATCAGGAAACTCACAGCCTTAGGGAGGGGGGGGTAACATGTAAATTGCTGAGAAAGTGGGGGGGGGGGGGGGGAACTGAAAAACTGACTTAAAGATTCAAATACCAAAAATATTTCACTAAA
>OMLO01000431.1_pt1 | contig 26956 bp, 19 predicted proteins | sample 1674811 | NCBI WGS metagenome assembly OMLO01 (sample SAMN06265003, study PRJEB25207) | coral metagenome | isolation source: Coral host | place: Mexico:La Bocana,Puerto Morelos, Mexico | collected 2008-11-13
GTGAACGAAAGTTTTTCCCCGTGAAGACACATATGCAGACACGTACAGAGTTGTTGAAGTCTTTAAGTGATTGCTCAGGAATGGGACCTTTTGGTTTGTAACAACAACTGCCGCAATGGCAGCACTGCTGGCTTGGCTGGCTGGGCGCGGGGGTGCTGGAAAGCGGGAGAGGCATACGACATATTTGAAGCAGAAACGAAGAACGAAGGGTTGGATAACCTTTGAGCTGAAGGTATTGTTGGTAGATATGTTTTTTGATGATGGAAACCGTTTCGGCTGCAGCAAAAGATTTTGTAGCGGAGATGGTTTATCAACCTTTCTCATCAACTTGAGAGGAAGCCACATTCCTTTTTTCTTTCAATCAGCAGGCTCAAAGGAACAGCTCAAGATCTTAAAGGCTGCAGAAAATGGGAGGGTGCACCAATCTTGGCCCAAATCCCCATGAGTTCCATAGGCACTACAGCATTACCATTGTTTTCCGGGGGGACTGACATACTATCGAAATTCTATGAAATTCTTGGTGCTTGGCTATGGTAATAAGGGATGGTCATACCATCATCCCCCTGTGAAAAGACGGTCATTTACCTATTGACTGGTGATTCTCAGGTGTTTTGTATGTTGTGATACATGATTCTCCCCACTCCGATTTTGCTGCGAATCTGCCAAAAAAATGTGTTTCCTCGCGGACTTTGGACGCCCCGAGGCTTGAATGTGCCCTTGAAAGGACAAGCTTCGTTGGTGCGCGAGGCACAGATGGTCTTCCGCTTCCGCGATAGCAGCAGAGATGTCTTCCTGTCCAGCACTCAGGCGAGGTCTGGGAGGGGTGCTTGGTTGTGGTACCTGGTAACGAATTATCAACAGCCGGAAAATCCATCATTTGGTTTGGGACGGACTTCCCGCAGAGAAATGCAATTTCATGAACCTATGTTTGGCTGTCACTGGGACTGTACTACTGTCATTCCCTACCAAGTACTTCGAGGATCATCTCACTACTTCCCAAGTGCGTAGTCTTGTTAGAAAGTGACAATACCCACCAAGTGCGTTTTGAGCTCTTGCAACCGACTTACCAATAGATTCCTAGTCATACTTATCACGTAACTTAACCATCATCCTATGGGCGATTGATTTGGCCATGCCCTTCCACAGGCTCTGATGCTGGGACGTTCGCCTTTCCGTGCGCCCAATTATTGGACCATGCAGAGCAAGGCCGGCAATAGTGGGCAATGGGGTTGTTGATTGGTCTTGATTGATCATGAAATCAGTTCAGATTTTTTACCCTTTTACTCCTCCTCTTTCAAATGCCTGGAAAGTGCAAGTCCTGCTCGGGCAATAACGCAACGCGCACGTCCGCAATTATTCGTTTAGGATAGGAGGTTTCCCTACTGGGAAAGATCCATTTGTGGAAGCATGATGCGCGGGATGTTGGGCCTTGGGGGAACACGCAAAAGATCACCGTCGTCGGGGTCGGAAGGTAGACGAATTGCTAGTGACCAACGTAAGGATGATTAGGGCACTAATGTGACACTAATCATTTCAGTTTTTATTGCAACGCTACGTCGCAGTTTTTGTGGCAAGAATATACAAGAACCAGCAAATTGAAAGCTGCGACTTTTAACTGGACAGTCTGCCTTAGAGCCTCTGCGGGTGAGTGGGTGCCTGTAGCCACCTATAGCACTGCGCGAGTCGCAGTATGGAAGGACCATACAATACGTCTGTCTTGATACTGAATATTTGATGTTTGAATATACATATATAGTTGTATAATATATAGATAGCGAATCGCAATCTATATCGAACTCGTCATCATTCAGATCTGACCTGATATTGGTGCTCCAACATGGAAGATGGGGTGGTACACGACAATTTGGAGATACACTTGGCAAAATGGGATTCATAAAAGTTAAATTTCAAGTTTACCTGCATTACCGGTAGATATCCACCATCTTGATACCACATTACCTGAGCTTCGTCCATGTCACATACCTCATGGGAGGCTGGAGAGGTGGCACAGGAGGTGCTACCTGCAAGTCCTGAAGAAGTGGTGTCTTGGTGTCAGTTTTGGGGACGAAGGGATGATCAACTTGATGGTTGGATGTACCAAGATATGAACTCATATGGCTATTGCCTCTATGGTTGTGGTATTTGCTCGATTTGGAAATCAATTCCGTGGGTTCTGATGAGTATTTGCAATGATGCTTCACAAGGAATGCTTTTGAATGCTTTTGACCTGCCTACTCGCCCTAAGTATGCTTTTTATTGGAACAGGTACGATTGTAGCCTCAGTCATCCAATCAGCCGAACCAACCAACATTGGGTTTCCGAGGCGATGCTTCAAGAGGTCATGGATGGTACCTACAAGGCTCACCGGGAGCGGGTGACTATAGAGACTATTGATGTTTATCCTGAAGTTGTTGGGGTCCGTGCTAGGCCGTTTTGTTGAGGGGACCATAATGTTTCCGGGAGTGGGGCATCATAGTAGGGGTTCAATTGCTTCTTGTAGGTTGTGGTGTGCTCCTCAAAACAACACCGATTCACAGGTAGGAATCCAACTGCCACCAGGATTGCGTGCTTGAAAAAGTTTGGAAAGTTGGCAGTGCAAAGTGTATGGAGACAAATGCATCAAGTACAGGTTTGGTTGTCATGTTCCCAGTTGGGTCTATGCCGATGCTTCAAAATGGTGGGGTTCACGAAGCTGGGCATTTCAGCCGGGAGCACAACTTACCCTGACAGAAGCAGCCGGGTCAGGCCAAGGCCACACGAGATCGCATGGGCGCAGCGGTTCCACGACGTCTTGTGGTAGTGGCAGCGCTACGCTCTGAGACGCCAGCTTTGTGGGACATGGGTTGGAGGGAGGGGACTTGTAAAAACATTCTAGTTTTCCAAGAACTTCAACTTCCTAGGAGCATCACATAGAACTCATAGAACCTATATATGTAGTTTGGGGAGTTGCTGACCCCTAGGCTTGCAGTTGCAGTATGGGGTCCAGCTCCATATCATGTTGGGAACTTGGGGTTGGTTCCTTTGAAAAGGGGGTTTGTAGGGGAGCATTTGAGAAGGGCGAGAAGTGCAATGTGTGGATTTTTCGTGGCTTGGAGGGATGTTGATCTTTCCACCTATATGCTTGTCTACACTCGTTGGAAACGTGTCAGCAAGGGTCATTCTCTGTGGTTGCGAGGTCAGCTATGTTTTTTGCATCCATTTGTGCTCAGACCAAGTTCGCGCAGGACCGCTATGCAAGGAGAAGGGACACCTTGGAGCAAGAACTCAAAGGCGATCAGGACAGAAGTTTGTGTTTGCGGCCTGGATTTCACTTTTTTTGGGTCAACTGTCATCGTCACCTATGCATGTGTGCGTGCGTGTGTGTTTAACGTGATATGTTGTTGAACTCTTTTCGATGTTGAACCCAGGAACCAGTCATCAAGTCTGTGAAATCTTGAAAAGGCTGCCCAGAAATTGAAATAGAGATAAAATAGATAGAACGTACTAGGTACCAAATAGTAGCATAAGCATACTTTAACACCTGACATTTCAAGACATGGTTTCCATTTTTATCCAAGTGTTCCCACTTGTTTCTTTACCTTCGACTTTCATTGCTCTACTAGTCCAGATTCAGGAGCTGATTACGCCCCTGACATTGCATGCCAGTTTGGGCTTGACCTTGCGATGCATTCATCAGGACCGAGCCGAGCGACATGACGAAAACTGCATTGGTAGGGGTAAGATTGGACACACCGACACAGCGCCTCTCCCTCTCGAACTTGGGCATGTTTCTACAGTGCCAGCAAATGGCACTAAACTGTCATCTATCCTCTCACAAAATCCGAGCTATGAATTTATAGGATTTTTCCACATAGTTCTCCTACAAAAAGAGACCAACAAGAGTAGCGCTTGCATTCCTTTTCTAAGCTTCTGCAAACAGTTATATGGTGAATGGCCTTTTGCTAGCTCTAAATCGCTCTTTTTGGAATACCCAAATAGCTGCCAAGCAACTCCCAAACTCAACCATAATGTAGTAAATCTTCATTGAAGATATACATATATGATATACGGTATACGGGTATACAATATATGTTATATACATATATATGTATACATATTTACTTCGTATATATGTATACATATATTACGGTATGTTCTGTATGGAGACTGAAATGTTTGAGCCTTGTGGTCAAAGCGACTATATAATCCACATCTTTTTGTTGCTGTGCAACTGGCGTGCAGGACCGCGGGAATGGGAGCAATGAGGCCTACCTCTTGCATGGTACCAACGGCAGCAACCAGATCAATCAAACACGCAATAGAAACCAGCTGGCCTTGTCATGAATACCTTTTTGAGACATGAGCATCACTTTCGAACATAAGAATCAGATTGATTCTGTTTGATAAGTAATTACATAGATAACTACCGCAATACAGATTGATTGTCGCAGGGATTCCATAATTGTTTGGTCACCTCCTCCTACAGCAAGTTGACTCGGATGTCTAGCGGCTGGCGCTCCCACCAGGTACCCCCTTCCTTGAGGACCACATGAACTTGTGTGATTTTGATATTTTTGACAGCAGAACACCTTCTTTGATATCGCACATCCACTTTTTGTACAACGTGGTTGGGGATCATCACACACCCAGTCTTGGTTTCGGATAGTCGACGAGGTTTATTGTGACTGTTCCAAACAACTTCTCGCTTCCATCAAAAGAGCTGGTGCAATGCAAGCATTCCACGCTTTGAATTTTGAATGAAAAAGACATTTCACCACACTTTCCAACAGAACCCCTCCTCAACGCTCTCGGATTCTTCTCTGCTATTTCCAGGTAGCAACCCTACCAGTGCTATGTCCATCTTGGGCACCTCCTTCAATATGGACTTGGCTGGAAAGAATGCTGGAAGTATGTTTGGCCCTGGCATCTACATGGCAGAATCGTCAACTTGTCTCAAAACGACTACCAAAATGAGTGTGTCTGAAAATCAGGAACTTATGAAAACAAAGGTTTCTGATGTTTTTTTCTGCGCAGCTCACATTTCTAGTGGATTTGGAGGTGACTACTACTGTAATTTGTCTGTATAGTTGTCGTACAACTTTGGGTTGGTACTTCAACGGAGGGAACATAATTATACATACCATCGAAGTAGATCAAAGTGGAATGAGAATCAATAAGATGATCTTTGTTCTCATCCGAAAATGATTTAGTTGGAGATTGGAGAGTTTTGGGCACGACCTTTTTGGCCAAATGGTTGTAGGGTTGCACCTCAAAATCGCCCATCCAAACGAGCTCAAGGTCTGTGAAAGCTGATGAATACGCCAGAGATGACACGAGTGGGTCCTATGCAGGCCTCTAGCTGTGTGCACGGGTTTTGCGTTTGAATGTTTGGAATTCGGGTTTAACTTTAAGCACCTCAAAATTGAAAATATACAACAATAGGATTTCACCTCATAGTTTAAGTATTTTTCATCAAACATGGACGCCGTGGATGATCTAGGGAACCGGTTTAGGAAAGACGCCATGTTGGAGAAGGGAAAAACGACTTGGTCCGGGACATGCGGTGATTGGTGCCGGATCTTCAAAAGCCAAGCAGTGCCGGTATCATGGGACTGGATGCCTTTTTGCATGAAGGAAGGGAAATTCTAATCGTTCATCCAAAATTTGGGAGCCCATATGCTCCATGTATTTTGCCCCTTTTATTGAAGGGTGTACTTTCGAAAGAGCTATGGGAATGAGGCCCGCATTGGAGGTCAGGGTGTTGTGATATGTTGGAATCCATTTTTGACGTTCGGTGATGCGGTATTGTGAAAGATAGAATAGATAGGAAAGAAACTGAAGCAAATATGTTGATAGCTGATAGCTTCAGAAACTTGTTATATGCCATCAATCAAAAGCCACGAGGTAACGCCACCAACATCACCAGGCCTCTTTGCAGTGCTCTTCTGCCGGGCCTTGGTGGGTCGAGCTCTACAGGTGACAGATCCAGTTGCTGGGATTTTTCAAGAAATATGGGCAAATTGCAAATACTTCAGCAGCATTCTTCCTGGCACATAGGCACCAGTGGCACCAATCACTTCATATCATTGTGATATCATGGTGATGATCTGCACCTTGATGCACCTTGCATTCTTAGCTCCGAGGCTGACTATGGCCCGCTGGTGACAGGGGGAGAATTCCATTCTGTGGTGGGTGATCGTCAGAAAGCCGTGGGCACGTGGCTCGGCTGAAAGGAGGAATTTTACCATTTTTTGTTGACCAGAGGGTTTATACAGGCTGGAAAATGTCCATTACTCGAAGAGCTAGGGGTTTGCAGCATGCCTGCTGTTGTTTTTATTTTTGATGTGCTTTCTAATTTTAGTGTGCTGAATCGCGGGTGGGTTCGGGGTAAAGTCGGGTAAACCGGATCACAAAGGATCCAGGTAACAGGCAACTGCTTGTGATCATATGATCACACGTACTTAAAGGAACACATGTTTGCATGATGGCAACGAGATATTTGCTTGAATGAGGCGTAAGGTATTTCTGATGGGAATGTAAAATGACCTAAATCTAGATGGGAAATCTACAACAAAGCGACCTTATGGATTGGAAATCTACAACAACCTGAACATGGGTTGGCGCACTTCACCACACAATAACTGCAGGGTCCAAATTGGCCATGGCCATATTGTGCATGTTGTAGTTGTAAAAGGGCTCACCCTGGTGTACAGAGTGTTCGAGTGTTGAACGTTTCGCTACGTTGTTTTTCTGGATTTAGCCACATTCCCAACCGAACCTTTGAAGATTTACCCATCGTACTTTGTACCAGCTGTCCGCTGAAAAGCATCATCTTCCAGTCTTCCATCACTAACTTTCTGTTTTCAAATCGGTCTTTGCAACATCTTACGATAGAGCAGGACTTATGTTACACAGCTGCCTCAAAAACTGCTTTCATTGCGCAGTTATTTGCCGTTTGTCTGCCTAGAAAATGCCAAAGGTTTCGTGAGTTTGTGTTCTTCCATGAAGAGTCCATCTACCCGGAGTTTGCTGTTTCTCAGCTGATACTGGCTGCAATTTCACAAGGCTTCTCTCCAAAGGGTTTTTGCGTGAAAAACAATGGGTTCCTTGGGTTTTGTGGGATGCAATGTGTGAGCCGAGTTGAAGAGTTGCAAATGAATGCATTGACCAATGCATTGTATTCGTTCCATGGCTTCCACAAATCTTTCACATCATCCATTAACCACGATGGCATTCTGGTATGCAATGGCTATGGATTGTCATGGTCCAAAATCCTGGTCTCAAGCTTCTTGTGTGAACATACCCAAGTCCCTATGCATAAACTCCTATGTCAAGAATCACGGTTTTCTTCGGGTGGTGACTTCGCCACTGCCTAACGGAAAGGGGATCACTCTCATTGCAATGTAGTCCTTGGAGTTTCCTTTCAAATTATGGATTGCCACCCATCATCGACATTTTTCACACGAAGTCCGAAGGAGTGGTCATGAGTCATGCAGAGTCATGATCCCCAATAGCCATTGGTCTCGAGTCTCAAGGTGTTCTACCGCAGAGAGATGTGATGGCACGACAGGCTCGAAGCCAGAGAAGCCAACGATTCAACCTTTGGACATGTCGAATCCGCAGGATTGGATGTTCAGTTTCAGCTTGAAAGCTTTGATTGGAGCCAAACTGTTTGGCCTGTGGATCTCGCAACTGTACAGTGGGATTGCAATGCCAAATTGGATGAACTAATTTGGATGTCCCCAAGCCTTCAAAGAGCAAAGGACCACATCAAAAAAGTCCAAACAAAGCGAAAGAAAATGAAAGAAACACAAACATCACTTGAGAATTTCGAAGATCATGACAATCCCTATGAATGAGATCCTTTACTTTGCGCTGAAGCGCCGCAAAGGGGCGAGTGACACTTTACCAAATCAAAAAGGATTGCGGACGACTGAGCTGCTGCTGGTACCGGCTTCTATAGACTCTTGAATTGAGCTGATTGTTTCTAAAGGGGTCATTTTCCACTTTGGTGATTCTAGGCAAATTAAAGTTCCCTGGCTGACCTAGAAAAATTTGGCGGTGTTGGCGCGGCAACATGGATCTTGTTCAATGGGTTTGCTGGTGGTTGTGCAATATCACGCAAACTCTTGTAGAGAACTCTAAACCCGGACAATCAGAACAAAACTGTGAGTATGTGATTATATTTCAGGAAAGAAAGTAGAGCTGGAAAGCAGGGAACTACAGGGTCATTTGGTTGAAACTTTCACCACCAGAAGTGACGATTTGTGCTGGGAAACCTTCCACAAGTAGGCTGGATTCGGCTGGATCGAAATTGAACCATAATCATGACAGGATTCATCGGTTCACCCAGAAGTAAACAAACTTGTTGCTCCAGCACGTCGCCCACTGCTCACTCGCACTCGCAGCGCGGCTTCCACAATCCTCGCTTTGACGAGGAGGCGGTTGCTTTCGTGGACTGGTTGCAATGTAAGAAATCATTATTCTATAAACTGATTGAAGCAGTTGGCAATTAATCAATTCTATGCATTTGCAGAATCACAGAATGACAAGTTTGAAGAAAATCAAAATGCTCTGGTTGCGTGAGGGGTTCCGGTTTGGATTCCCGACACAAGTGAACCATGGAAAAAAACTGTCTTAGACACTTTTCTTACCCTACTTCCTATTGCCCATTTCTATCAGTGATCCCTTCAACCAACCAGCAAAATAGTATAGCGGATAGCACAAGGAACCACACCCAGCCCTGCTCGCTACAATGTGATTTTCGAAGGCAAGCCAAGAAATAGTAATCCAGTCATCCAACACTGACCCTGTCACCCAACCTTGGTATTTTTGATAGGCACATGCGGCACATGGTGAACACAACAGATTTATGAAAGAATCATATGGATTCTAGTTTGTACGGATCTTTGTTTCGTGTGGATCGGATCCCGGAATCCGAAAAAAGTCCAATAATTGTGGAAGCCTTGCAGCACGGAGGTATTCGACCCAATGAGACTTGTTTTTCTTTGCAAGCCGAACGCCTGTAGGTGGTTTCCAAGAAATGCTGTTCAGGCATTTTCACCTAACCCAAGTACAGCACTTCATGCAAAGTGGGATTCAACTCTCACTTTGATTTGGCTATCTCTTGGGTTCCATCCAACGAGCCGAGAGGCAGCTGCTGAACAGGATCGGGAGGCAAGTTGCGTGGGGATCGGGCAAAGCCGCGGCCAAAGGCATCAATGTTTGGGGTCAACTGCAATGGCTTTTTTCCCTTCTGATTCAACATCAAACATGGATGATTTGGGCACGGGTTCCGTCAGTTTTGAAACACTTCCCAATACGCGTCAGAGGGAAACATGTCCCTTGTCTCCATGATTACAAGTACCGAAGGCGCCAGGCACCCAATCTGTCGTATAGGTTTTCTATTTAGAGGGTCTTTTGTAGAACTCCCTGGGTTGGAACACCCCTTTTGAAGATTTTTGCCAGGGTATAATCGTAGGGTACATCGTCTAAGATTACAACTCACGAATCTTCGATGGACATCGTATGGACATTCCTTTTTCGGCCCTAGTGCTTTCACTTGTAGCGAATGGCCCAGAATTATAGTCATCTGTGGTGGCAAATGGAATCAAAAATGACTTGAACATCAGCCCCCAAAGCGTGCAGCATGGGGTGGAGACACGTTTCAACTTTTTTCTTCAGCATTCACAAGCGATAAGACCTCCTCCCACCTCAACGCCAGTTTCAAAGGAGATGAGTCATGGCTGAAGGCATCAAGTATTCCAAAACTGACCTTTGCGAAAGGGAGACACACGATACGTTTGAAGACCATGGAGATCCCACCAAGTCATGTTTGCACAGGGCTATCATTTAGGATTTAGGACTGTCAGACAAAAAGCCACCTGCAACTGGGGGTCAACGAAACCTTTAGCTTTGATACATCCCTAACCCACAGTGGCGTACATAACCAAAGAATATAAAGAATACCAAAAATCTTTTTGTAGGCGACCCTAGATCCCCGCATTAACTTTGGACTTTTTTCTGGCACTGTCCAATACGACTCACAAAACCCCGAACTTCACCAGGTGGCGGAGAAGGTGATTCAGTTTTGGTTTGAGGAATTGACCATTGACGACTGGTCACTCGGACCTGGTGATACGGTACTGTCCAAAGTGGGGTTGGACCACATTGGACATTCTTCCATATGGATTGTGTACTTATTTATATTATTCATTATTTATTGCAACATTTGGCATGCGCTCTTTTGTGACCAAAAGGATACTGTTCAGTCACGAGAGTATCTCTTGGAGCTAACAGCCTGGGAACAAGGCAACCCACAACTTACTTTAGGAACCCCAAAATTCGTGACTTTAAATCCAGTCACAGCAAAAGCAACAGTGACTTGCACAATGGAAATACAGAGCCCAGCTCTCAAGGTTCCGTCAAAGTCATATCCTGGACGACCGGATCCGGAAAGAGTTTGGCGTAGGGAGTCCAAGCTGTGGCAGAGAAACGCTGAGAGAGGTTTTTCTCCACCTTTGTCCCCAGGCGCTTCATGCCCGAGCGGCTGGAGGGGAATTGGCTGGATGGGCACATGAGAAGGTGGGTGGAGGGTTTGAGTGGGGGAGGTTGGGGTTAGGGCATGTTGACATGAAGATAGCAGTTCTGTTGATGCACATCTTTTTTGACCTTTGCACTACTTACTAGTGAGCTTGAAGTTTGGATTCCCACATGCAAGCAGGTATACCGAATCAGGTCTCCTTGTATGGGCATCAACGAGTCCAGTGACCACTGTTTTAATTCTTGGCCTGGGTGGCCCCCCGGGAGAGAATTCTGCGGTCTTTGTTTGGCTACTCAACTCATCTCCTGTGTTTTTGAGCCCCCAAAGCTCTGTGACTAGTCTTCTGGTGATTCCTCCAAGACTTGTGCCTCGCAGGACACATGCTTGGCCCTTGTAGTGATCCTGGACCAGTTCTCTCGCAACCTGTGCCTCGTCCTGGAATGTGTTTCAGGAAGTGTTATTGGGGAGCGGCTGAAGTGCAGCATGAACTTCTCCCATGTGGTGTACTCGAATCAATATTTTTCCCGGAAGTTCGAAATGAAGCTGAAGGATTTTGGTTTCACCGCAGGCGAAATGGAATCATCAAGAATGGACTCCCTTCAGGTACCGCGGGAGCAACTCGGCGTATTCTTGTGATGCCGCTGCAAGGGCCGCTGCCAACATGGCCATCATGCGCGGGGATGACAAGTGGGGCGCCTCAGTGAAGGAAGTGATGGAAGTGCTGGGAAAAGAGGTGCAAGCAGGTAGCTTTCTCAACGTAAGGTGTACAACCATACACCTTATATATATGACTTGCATCTCATGAACGAGTGTTAGATGACATGTTGCTCATAGCTTCTTGGTTCATGTGGACACCAGCGTCTGTTCTTGACTTGGTGCGGGAAGTCCGCTTTTGGGTGGCTCCGGTACCTTCCACGTGTCCTTGGAGCCTCATCCTGGTTTGCTCCTTCCTTTGCTGCTTGGTGGGGTGCATCTGTGGTTGCTGCTTGACAGGCCTTGCGCTGTCAAAAGGGTGCCGATTGGTGATCTTTCAGTGTGGGGCTGCAGTGATCAACCTCTGGACTTCTGGCACTGTGCCAGTGCCCAACGGCGCCACTGTGAGGCGTCGATTTCTGGAATACCGTGCATGAGCAGTGATTCTCTTGCTCCTGCTGTGGATTCTTTGATTGCAGAGCTCCAGCGGCTGCGTTTGCAGTTAGCTGATCATCCAACTACCACCTTGGATAGCACCCAGTCTTCAGACAGTTTTGAGCTTGTTGACCCCATCGAACCTGGACCTTGTGATCGAGCCCCTGCGGCCAAATCTCGTCCTGCCAGAGTACCCCTTGCTGGCCCTAGGGCCGTTGTGTTCTCACCTGAGTGGGACGCAGCATTGTTTCAGGCGACTACTCCTGGAGAACTCCTTGCGATTGACCTATCGCCTGTGGATCATCTGGTGCGAGAGGCCCATCTCAAGACTTTTGGTGATTGGACTCCTGCAGCTCGGATTGCTTGGCCTACCGTGCTGGTCGTGCAGCGCGTCTGGATTTGCTGGGCTTCACTCCTGGGGCTCAAGAGGTGACTGCTCCTCTACCTCGCAACACCATCTTTGTTTGCTTGGTTTGTGAGAATTATCCTCAGGGCTTTTGGACTACCAGTTCTGATCAATTCCGGAATTTGAGCCAACTACCTTGGGGACCCAGTGCACCCGAACGATTTCTCCGTGGGGGGTTTCCTTCACGCATCGAAGCTGCAGCCTATTTAGCTGGAGCTGACAGGACATGGCCAGCCCGTCTCAACTTGGGGCGACAAACCGCTTCCGGGTCACACCGGAGGTGATCAGAGCTGGAACGGGAGGAACTACGAAGGAAAGGCTTGGCAGTGTGGTGTTGACTGACTCCCCGGAGGAACCTACATCATGGCGTTGCTCAACCTTTCTACTTCGTTGGCGAGAACGAGGTTTCATGGCTTTGTTCCCGGTGGGAGAAGAAGTTCAAGCGACTTTGGATGGTTTCGAAGTCGGCCCAGAAGAAGATGCTGTGGTGCTTTCAGAAGTCGAGGTGGCTTTCGAAACTTCACGGCGTCGCCAACTTGGCCGAGCCAATGCCATCATTGCAGATGTACCCTGGAGCTATCTACCCCTGTTCCGCAAATCTACGTACAAAGGAGAAGGACCTCTGCTGACCTTTCGCATCGGTGGTGCTTTAGCAAAACCCACCGACGATTCTGCGGCCATCGTGAGTCAGTCGTGGATTTCAGAGATGTTGGACGAGGACACTGCCCAGGAGTATGTCAGTGCTGCAGAAGCTCAGGAGGAAGACCCCGAACTCTTGGAGGCTGGCGGTGGAGATGCTGGCTTACCAGGCAGGAGCGCTCAAGATGTGGATGCTCTTCGCACCCGCATTTCTCAGCTGGAAGCTATGTTGGTGGGTCGCGAACTACCTGGTCAAGGTGCACCTTTCGCTCCGGGTCATCGTGTGGAAGCAATGGTTTATGGACAACAACCTGCTGGGGTCCTAAGTCCTCAGGAGATAGAAAGTCTCAAACGAGCTGTGGGGCCCGCTCCGGGTCGGCTTGGGAGAAACGAGGGTCAGCCTCGTCGTTCTGGACCTTTGGATGCCGATCGTGTGCAACAAGCAGAACAAGATCGAGAGGCTGCCGAGGAGGAAGAGGAGAACGTTTTGGTGGCTGCGTTACAAGCTCAGCTCCCTGCAAATCCCGATCCTTTCCAGAAGATGCTGATCCTGCAGTTGAAACAGACGTCGGACTTGGTGAAGGCCTTAGCTCCTCGAGTGGCATCGGATCCCCTGCAGGCGGTGTTGGGAGGCAGCGACAGCGGATCCGCAGGATCCAGCGGAGGATCAGGGGGCGTGAAGGGCTATGCAGCTCGAGAGCTCTTTCTCAAACAGATCGAAGACGACAATCTGGTGGTGGCCTCGATGCGCAAGCATGCGAGGGGAACAACGGATCCCCATCGGAGATCACCGAACCATGGCACAAGTTGGCTTCATGATGGCTTGGGGCTGGGAAGCTGCTTCGACCACGGGGAATACCCAAATGCAGGCCTTTTGCGGCCGGATGCTCAGCTACGTGGAACAGGCATGTCTGGATTCAGGCCGCACCGGCCTGGCTTGGCTGCTGACGGGCTTGCCCGAACCAAACTATCAGGGCATGGCTGTGATCAAGAAGAGAACTTCGTTGACTCCATTTTCGAAGTTGCCTCCACCAACTTGGGTTGCAGCAAACGTCAGCTACCTGAAGGACATAGACACGTTCGAATCAAAGCTGAAGACTCTGGGTGTTTCGCAGAAGCCTCCTCCTGCCGGAGACAAAGAAGCCGAGGTTCCCAACCGCAAATGGAAGAAGAAGAAGGGCGGGGGCGGGGGCGAAGGTGCCACCGACTCAGCCCATGCATGAATGATGCCGGGACGCGGGGATTTCATGAACAGCGCTCCATAGGCCATAAGTCAGATTTTGGGAAGATTGTGGTAGAGGAGCCTAATTTTAAACCTGCGCCCGATTTTGTGTCGAATTCATTTTCTAGTTATTTAGATAATATCCAACATGATAAACCCATGGATGCTTTTGTTTTGATTGCAGAGTGCCTTAGGCACTTGGAGCGGATCCCATGTTCGTTCAACACTTTCAAGCAGAAGTCACTCCGACCGTGTTGGTTGTCTCGCACTGTGGATGGTTCGGCATTACCTCGCCAGCCATTATGGCCTATTCCCCCCCCTCTGTGGGGGCGATGGAAGGGTTGCAATTCACTAAACCCCCGTAGACGTCGTAGGCTTAAGCAGTTAGAAGTGCAGAATGCTCTACTTCAACATGTGGTGTGTATGCTTAATTGGATCACTCTTGGTTATCCTGATAGGCCGAACCACCAGGCTCAAGCTGGGAATCCGGTCTCAGATGAGCAGTATAAAGTGTTGGAGACTCTTGAGTGTCACATTGCACACTTCTGCCGATTGCCAGACTTTGCTCGCAATGACTTGGGCCGGTTTGGTGAAAAATTTGATGCGCTTTTTCGAGCATCCCAGGAACTGCCATCATCTATGGAAGTGGACCTTGATGTTCTTTTGCATGATATTTCTCAATCGTTTGATTCGTATGCAAAGTATGAAGCTCCGCACTTTGCGGATCCTGATAATGCTAAACCTGAATCACCCCCCAATGAATACTCTTCCACCAAAGTGAAACTTGCCAATGTTTCAAACAAGCCAGTTGTGGCATCTAGAATAAAGTGGAAACACCCCCCAAGCTTTGATCCTAGGCCTTACTTGACGGATCCCATTGTTTCAGCGGTCTTTGAAGATCCTGATGTGTTAAGATTGCCCCAAAATCAGTGGCCTGTCAAACGCAAAGCTCGTGTGCATTGTTCTAGATCGGAATTGTTGAAGTTGGTTAAGATTTGGGATGTTCATGGTTCTTTAGCTTTGATCCCATGTGAACAAGTCCCCCAAGAAGAAACCGTTGGCATTTTTGCCGTACCTAAGGACCATCAGTATGATCGGCTCATCATCAACCCTACTGTCATCAACAGTCGTATGATGGGGTATAGTCATTTTACAAAGAAGTTAGCGCCTGGTGCTCTCATTGCATTGTTGTCTCTAGAACATCATCAAGTTCTTAGATACAACGCCGATGACTTATCCGATTTTTACTATACTTTTAAAGTATCACCCGCTAGAGCCAAACGGAATGCAATCGGTGTTCCCCTGTTTGCTTCCGACATCAAAGACCTTTCGTGTGTCCCTTCGGGTGAACTTGGTCCATTTTATCCGGCATTGGCCACATTAGCAATGGGGGACAATCACGCTGTAGAGATTGCTCAGTGTAGTCACCACTCCCTTTTACAGATCGAAGCAGGGTGTATGAATGACTGTGAGACTTTAGAATATCGTAAGCCAGTCCCCCGAAGTGATTTCATTGAGATGTTGGCCATTGATGACCACATTGGACTCCAAAAGGTTGACCGTGTTGATATTCATAAAAAGCTTCGAGGTCGTGATACTGAAGTGTTCGAGAAATCCAATCAAGCCTATTCGAAAGTTGGACTAGTTTCGCACCCTGGCAAGCAACGTAGGTTTGAAACGGAGGGGGTCCTTTTGGGTGCTGATTTAGATGGCCTCGCTGGGCGAGTTAGTGCCCCCCGTAGCAGGATTCTCATGTTGATGTTCATTACCTCCGTTGTTTGCCGAAAGGGGACCTGTACTCGACAAATGTTGTCCTCCATTTTAGGTTGTTGGATTCATGTCGTGCTTTTTAGACGTCCCCTGCTAGCACTGATAGATGCCTTGTTTAAAGAAGGTTTGCATTTACCCGAAACTCAAACTTTCCAGCTTAGCAAGCAATCTCGGCATGAATTGATGTCACTTTGTATTTTGGGTACCTGTGCACAGGCTGACCTTAGAGTAGGTTTTTGTCCCCGTATCTATGCCTTGGATGCCTCTCCTTGGGGGGGGGGTATCGTTGTTTCCGATGTTAGCTCAACAGCAACTGCCGAACTTTGGAGGCATTCAGAACAAAGGGGATGTCACACCAATTTACTTAGTGAGGCGGCCTCATGCCTTAAAGAACTTGGTTTAGAAAGTGCCGGTGAAATTGATCAGGGGTTTGAAGAACTTAGCGATAGGGTCCCTAATCAGACCAAACTCAGAGTGCCCCCTCCCTTGCGGGAAGGTATTTTGTATGACTGTGTGGAGTTGTTTCGTGGCTCAGGGAATTGGTCGTCTGCACATGAAGCCCACGGCTTTAGTGTTCACGATGGTTTTGACAACTCCGGCGCCCGTTTGTTTTTCAGAGACCTTTCAGACAATAGCACCTTTCGCACAGTGATTGCATTAGCCCTCAGAGGGGTAGTCCGAGAGTTTCATGCAGGTCCACCCTGCCTCACGTTTGGCACATTGCGAAGACCTAGACTCCGAAGCGTTCAACAACCTGCTGGTTTTAACATGTCAGACCCACTTACAGCTAGTCATAATTTGTTAGCTCGCCGGACTGCCATGGTGGGCTGCATAGCAATCTCCTATGGAGCTTACTTTAGCTGTGAACAGACCGGCTCCTCGGTCATGTTCAGAATGCATTGTTTTCAAGTTCTTGTGATGATGGGCTGTGTTGTGACCCGCATGGCATTTTGTAATTTTGGATCGGGCTTCAATAAACCCTCCCAGTGGTTGCATAATAAAAGTTGGTTACTTGATTTTGAGGGGCCTTGCAGATGTAAGTGGAAAGGCAAGCATTTCACTATTCAGGGTTCCTTCACACGAGAATCCATAACCCAATTCAGGCAGCGTTGCATCCCTGACGCAATTGCAGTGTATGGCCGCGACCCGCTACCTGGGGAGACCGTTGCCAGCTACTCTGCTCAGTACCCTGTGTCCCTTATGCATCGGATGGCACATGGTAGCAAGACAGCACAACTGCATGGAGCATCCGTCATTCCTTTCAGTGCACGTAGCTTGTCGTACCAACGAGTTGGTTTATCTGGTGACCCCCTTTCTTTTGATCCGGCTCACCTTGATGATTTCTCGGAAGCCAGACCGTGGTTTGAAGACCCAGAATGGATTAGTGAACTTGCTGATTCCCTTCCCTTTCGCACACTCTTCAAGTACCATTTCAAAGCAACCAACCATATTAATGTTCTCGAGACTCGAGTCTATAGTTCATGGATTAAGTATTGTGCCAAACAACATCGAAATTCTAGGGTTGTTGGACTCCTTGATAGTCGTGTTACTTTGGGAGCTTCATCTAAAGGTAGATCCAGTAGTTATGCCATTTCACGGATTCTCAAAAAGACCTTGCCTTATCTTTTGGGTGGTAACTTGTATCCTGGTGGCCTTCATGTGTACTCTAGTAAAAACAGAGCCGATGCACCTTCACGAGATCGTGAGGTTGAAGGCCCTAGCAAGACCAAGCCACGATGGTTGCAAGAGCTCTTAGATGGTAATCCACAGTTGTTTGATCTGGTGTGCCAATCGGCGCAAGTACCCAAACTTCCTGGCAGATGGCTGCGAATGTTGCTTATGCTATGTGGAGACATTGAACCAAACCCTGGACCACGGGGGAAACCACGAGGAGAACTCGACATGTCGGTCGGGTTCCACAAGCAGACCTCCTTGAGAATGAAGCGTTGCCTAGACGCTTTTGCTGAATGGGTCCGCGAAGAATTGAATCTGGACTTTGACAGGGTAGCACTTTCTGCTGAACACATTGCGCTGGCCCTACGTGCATATGGACTTCACCTTTTCCGCCATGGTCATCCCAGGTACATGTTGGTGTATGCACTGACAGCCGTTCAAGACACCTACCCACAGCATCGGCCGTTTCTTGGTGGAGCCTGGCAAGTGAATAGAAAGTGGGAAGTTGCCGAACCCGGCGAGTGCCGGCCTGTCATGTCTTTGCCCGTTTTTCGTTCAGCAATCACAGTGGGTTTGCTGTGGAATTGGTTTCAATGGGTGGGTATCACCCTTTTGGCTTTCACTGGAATGCTCCATCCTTCCGAGTTTGTAGGTTTGGAGCGGAGGCATTTGATGCTGCCTCGTGACACGTTCTTTTCAACAAGTGCCTTGTATATCCATCTGAAGAACCCTAAGACAGCGAGGTTTGCCCGTCAACAACACGTAAAGATCTCTGATCCTGATGTCATCAAGTTTGTTGACCACTACTTCGGTTCTTTGAGTTTATCGGAGCGGATCTACAACGCTTCAATTAGTGCATACCGAAATCAATGGACTGCCATTATGGAACGACTTGGAGTGCCCTGCAAATTACAACAAAAGGGCATCACACCGGGCTCATTGAGGGGGTCGGGAGCGACCCAACTTTACCTACAGACTGAAAACATTCCTTTAATCTGCTGGCGAGGTCGATGGGCCCGGGTGAAGACGTTAGAGTTTTATTTGCAGGAGGTGGCGGCACAAGTGCTCCTTCATAGTCTTTCCCCGGCTTCGAAATTGATGATCGAACGTTTGAATCGTGCAAGCTACGGAATTTTTACTTCTTTCTTGCATGGGTGAGCTTAGTGCTTGCAGCGCAGTTTCCTATGAGCGGAAGCTTTGGTGTGGTTTGTGCTTGCATATCTACATCCTGGAGTCTGTGGAGAAGCGCTGCTTTTGATCCTGTCAACTGACAGGTTTTGTGATGTCACAGCTTGTAACATGCAAGCTTTGGGCAGCTTTGGCATTGTGGCGAGAAAAGTGAGATATATATATCCTTATATACCTACATGACATGAATTTATTTACCAGGTGAGATTCGCAAGATGCACTTGTGTGGTTCCCAGCCTTCAGAAACAGATCCATTGATTAATTGGTGCGATACAGTAGTCTTTGTTACTGTGTGTCATATACATCCATGGTGTAGTATAGGTCTTGTGTGAGATGCTCAGATTGTTCCGCAGAAAGCGTCGTGCCGTGGAGGACATGGCAGCCTGGTCCCAAGCGTTGGGCTCTGTACTTGCCCTTCATGCACTCTGATGACTTGCAGGTGTGGGATGTTGCAGATGAGGATCTTTGTGTCACAGGTTGGAATTCTTATGCAGGTGTGTAGAATCAGCATTATGCTGAATCACGGAGGTCAAACATAGATGCACAGAGGTATGCACCTGCCCAGCAGGGCCAACATATGCATCAAAGCAAACCATGGCTGCGAAGTGGACAGAAAACTCAATGTGTAAACCTCTCGCAGGACAAGGCACGGTGCGTGAACTTGATGCGGGAGGGTACCATGGGAAGGAATCCTAGAGGACCAATGCGCGGTGCTGTTAAGGGTGGATTTGATGGGAAATGGGACGACACGGAGAAAGCAATATGACGTTGACGGGAAATGAATGTCCGAGGTGAGTGAGAGCTAAGAAACACTGAAACACTTAAAGATTTTGGCATGGAGACTCACTTTCTAGAGGACGCTTTCCACTTCAGTTTAAACATCACAACTTCATAGGACCTAGGAGGCCAGCAATCCATGCTTTGCGATTCCTTTCTCCAAGCAGGAATTGTATGAAGATTTGAACACATGCATCCTTCAAGCGACCAAGGCCTGTTTCCTCGAGCATTTCAATGCCCTCCCATGTGCCCCAGGAACTTCGCCCAAAGAGGCGCTTCCAAGACTCCAAGCAACGCTTTCTGGTACAGGCGCAATGGGAGACTGGGTGACCATTGATTTTTTGATGTTGATTACCCGTTGGATGATCCACGGAATGCTTGCGCCCGGAGTTTCCTAGAATTTCTTCATCTTCGGAATGGGTTGACATCAACAACCGGTTGTTTCATCTCCCACTTGGTTTCCAATGATTTCAGCAGATGGGATGCTTAAAGTGCAATCAGAATGGTAGGAGTGGATTTTAGTGGAAATTGAGCACGTGATAGCAGATAGATGTACATAGGGGGAGGACCGGCAGCATAGCCTCTTTTGGCAGGTCATGAGCGTAAGAGCAAAGCAGGTCCGAAAGCGTCCGCATCGGCCAGCAACATGGAGAAGGCCGGGAGATGTCAGAGTCATCAGTCATTGAGTATTATAATAGTACACAGAATAGAGATGCTTAGATGATGTATGATGTCATGTGGAGCTTTCGGGGTTGGATGAGAATCCATTGGACGGCAAGTGTCATGGGAATCTAAAGGATAACCCCCCATGCCTCCACCGCGCCGGGAAATAAGGCCTTATTAAGCGGGGTATTAACCACCATCATCCCTTGACAATCTCTTAATAAGGCCTTATTTTCCTGGGAAGGGTTACATCTGGCCGCAGAATCAGGTGGTTCTTGGGAGACTTGCCACTGTCACGACTTGCAAGTTGTATGACACTTCTGATAGCAGAGCCGCACCGTCGTCGTCGTTGTCGTTGTCGTTGTCGTTGTCGTTGTTGTTGTTGTTGTTGTTGTTGTTGTTGTTGTTGTTGTTGTTGTTGTTGTTGTTGTTGTTGTTGTTGTTGTTGTTGCCTTCGATGGGTTCTAAGCGGGTTGATCCATCACCACCGTGGATCCGCCATCTCAAGGCCCCCGAGCGTGGAGAGGACAGTGCTTGAGCCGGTGGTGGTGCCTAGGGGAGGTCAATGGTGGCTGAAAGAAGTTTTATGCTTGTGGTAGCTTCCGTGGATGCACAAGTTTTATTTTTGGTTTTGTCGAGCACATAGACCTTGATTGTTGGAAAATGATGAAACTTTGGCTTTGAGAAGCAACAGACAAGAGGTTTCTGAAGAGTTCTACGATGTTAGTTTTCATGCTCAATGCAGATGCAACCGGCAACTCAGATTGTTTGGAAAGCCACGCAAGGAGAGTATACTTCCACATTGAATGGTTTATTGTTCATAAACGATCATTTTAGATAGTTGACTCATGACAACTTGGTCAAAAATCAAGCAACCAATTTGAAGAGGTCAGGTCAATGTGGGGGTCCTTTTTGTGCCTCCAACTGATCTAAGTTTTGATGGACATGTTGACTTGTAAAGCATCCTCTTCGTGGCCACTACAGTCAAGACCCTGTGTACTTTGAAACATCCATCAAGACCCCTGGCTGATGAAGTGATGTCTTTGTTTCTCAGTCTCTCGGTTTTTTCCTTGCCTGCTTTGGATCAGAACCTGGACTGGGCCTTAAAGGAAAAAACCGAGAACTGACAAAAGTCACAAAAAAACATCACTTTCAAGAAGTTGCATGTTTTGATTTGTCTTCCTGGGCCTATCTCCAGATGAATCGTAGAGTTTATGGGCAGATAGCCCTGCCAGGTGAAACATACATTCTGAAAGTCAGTTGATAATGGTAAAAGAGTTGCTTCTTTTGCGCTGCAAAGAAAAGCTCCCTTCCCACCTGTGCCGCCTACAAAAAACATGATCAGGAGCTCCCTCAATCCGATGAGGAAAGCGACTTCAGCGATGATGAAGATGTCCAGATCTTCAAGGTGAAACTCTGGAGGGGTGCACTTCAGTGAACAAAAGTCGGCTGAAAAATGGTGGGTTTATGCCTTCCAGCTATCTAACGTAAAGTGCCCATCCCAATCCATTTGGACTTCCTGAAACGCAAGCGATCATCGGCACCGGGCAAACATCTCAAAAGGGGGGGGGGAGTAGAGGTATAGACAGTGCAAAAAAGTGCCATGGACATAGGGTTTTGCAACGGATTATGTAGGGTTTTGTCCGTTTTCTGGATGAGTCAGGGGATGACTCGATGACTTCAGATGACCTTGTGGTATATAGTTGAGTAGGGGCATACCGGCATACACATTCACTCGAAAATTCAGGGGGCATATCACTGGAGCCGAAGCCTACATAATGCTGATATTGCAAAAGATGGTACTCATGCGTTCACCCTTGTATTTTTGGAGGATGGGCTGGTAAGGGAGAATTTTAGTCATGAGCTTTTGAACTTCTGTGCAGGAAATCGCTTGCGGGAACACATGGAGATTGGTCTTCCGATGTTTTTTCACCCAAAACAAGATACATGCAGCAGAAGAAAAGGTCTGAGGATACTTGCACCCCACTGGCTTGGTTAGCTTTGAAAGTCTCATTAGACCCTCTAAACCTCCAAAATGGATCCAAGCAGCTTGGGATTTTCATTGGTATTTGAATAAATTCCAGGGAGGATCCTCAAAATACTTGGCCCTCACAACCATTAAAGAAATAGGTTGACAACACTTCCCACCCTTGACCCTGAGCGCCAGGCAAACGCAGCCTCCCAGGGACGGCCTCGTGATGGGCGGAAAACGTACTCGATGCAGGTTCGGCGGCAGGTGACGGAGGTTGGAAGAGCCTCTTCTCAGAGTCCGTGTGACAACAGGACCATTCTATTGTTGTGGTGGGCGGAAGTGTTGCAATGCGTACGGTACATTTGGACAATTTTTCACAGGCGCTCCAAATTCAGATGTTTTATTGAGCCTTTGAACGGAGGATGCTGCCCAAGGACGTTGCTTATTTGCTTAGAGATCAGTGAAGATTGAATTTGGCCAGTACTACCATACTTTGAACCCCATTGGCCCATTGAAAAGAGAAGGTTTTTGGATTGCACGGAGTATAGGAACTAAGCAGAGATGGCATGATTGCACAAAGACAACAATACAATTTCTTGGGTCCCTACAGTCACCTCGTGCTATGTTACATTGCCTAGCGACCTTGGGTTCCAGCAATGGCCGGGAATCAGGAGATATATAGTGAGTGCTGCTTCCTTCTGTAGGGTCTTTCTGGTGTCACCGTTTTCAGGATGGACATCAATGCCATTGAGATGAATAGGGATTCCATTCTGGAATCCCAAATAAGGGGTGTCGCATCCTGGCTTGTCGTACTGTCAGTAGTTCACTTGAGCAGAGTCTAAAGACTGTTGGTTGACAAGTCATTGATTGATTCTTGATATGGATTCCTGCCCATTGTGCAGGCTGCCTTGGAGATCTCAAGTCTTCCGGTGTTGCCTTTGAATCACGTGGGGGCACCTGCAAGGGGCGTTCTGCAAAGTTGGGAGAGTGGGCAGCCTTAACCAAGGGATGGGCAGGGATGGGTGTTGGAAGGTCATCTCAGGTCCTTTCATACCCAAGTACTAAGGGTGATTTGGGTGCCAAGAAAAATCTGAACACACAGCACAAAAAACGCTGGAACAAGACTTTGGGGGGCTTTGCGGACTGCAGGGGACTTCAAGGTTTAAGACGAGGTGTCACATCTTGTTAGAAGGATATCATACAGAATGAGTCAGGTCTTCGCCATCAAAACAGGCCAGGCACTTTTCGGTCATGGCAGGCTCATGCACAGCGCTTCCGGGAGATGCGCTTAGATGCGCAAATGCAGCAGGCGTTTTGGGAGTAAGCCAACGACGGAGGGCCTCTAGAAGATGAGCTGGAAGACTTTCTCGCTAGGATCAGAGTAATCAGAGTAATCAGAGTATCATTGTTGGATGATATATATTCTCCTCAGTCCTCCTCCTCCTCCTCGTCCGTCACCCCTTACAGAATGTAATCCTCAACTATCAACCATGATTCTTGCCGTGATGAATACAGTCAGGGTGCCTTATCGCCATGTCACTTGAATCTTCTTTTCTGGTTCCAGCCTCAAGGGCTCAAAGAACAGCCCTTCAGATCTCCACAAACAAAGCAACCGGCAAATTACATATTTCAGTAACCCTCAATATGGATGGATGCAGGTGGCAAGGGGGCCATATTGGGGCCATATTAGGACGGCAAAATCGATCCGTCCCATCCCATCTAGCTCTTCTCTTTCTGCATGATGCAACATAAGCCTGCTGGAGTCGGATTTTATTGAGCTACTGCTGCTGTGACATCTATCTTGAATGGGAAGCAAACCACGGACCCTGAGACAGTGAGACTCATTTTGTTTGCATAGATTCGTGAAAATGATCGATGCTTCCAGAGTAATCAGGTGGCTCAACAAAAAGCTGGTTGACTCCACTTCATTCAGAGTCTTGCGCCAAAACGAGAAAAGTCAAAACAGCATGAGTCACAACTGCTCACCAAAAAGAATAGCCGGTTCCTCCAATCTCCCTGCCCTTTGTTTACCCCCTTAAAATCGTTTTCAAAATGGTGGCACTCTGACGCCGTTTTTGCGCGCTTTGGCCACCGGCGGGCTCTTGAGAGATGCAGTCTATGTTTGCGATGCAAGCGGTCAGTGCCTTGACATCTGAACCTGTTGGTCATGTGGGATGGCCATTGACGGAACCGTCATACCTTTTGGTCAGTGTTTGGGGATGTGTCATGATGTACAACTCTGGGGGAGATAAGAAATCACCATGCGCCACCAAAGCCACAAGCAAATCATCTTTAGATGGTGGATTTCTCTTGCTATGTTGGCCGAGCAGCGGCGATATTTGGTTGGGACTAGAAGATTTGAAGGCACCAATAGACCAGATGCGTAGAGTACTTCGATACTAAAAAGTTGAGGTCCCGTGACAGATGACCATTCTTGAAAGGAAGGAGGAATGTGTAGCGAAGCTTTTGGGAAATACGGGAAACCCAGCAGAAGAAATAGACCCTCAGAACTGCCTTCGGAATTTTAAGTATTGCCATGCGTCCGTGTCATCAATCGTTCGGAGCATCATCAATTCAAGAAGACCATGAGAACAAAATGACCCTGAAAAAACGATTTGATGATGCGCATCCTGGACAATAGACCTAATCGGGATGATGAAAGACTACCACCATTGTGTCACTGAAATTCATCCACTTGAGGTGTGCGGCCGCCGCACTGCCCTGCGGCCAGCTGTGCAGAAAACAGACGGCTGGGTGCGTTCGAGGAGCTGCCGTGGAGTTGGGTAGTGCCTTGGAGTGAATTTCATGAGCGAATCAGGCGTTGGAGACTGAGTAAATGCTTTGTAACGGGATCCGAAATCATTTGGTGAAATGATGTGAAATTGCCATTGCATGTTTTATGTGGTCACCGCAACAACCGAAGTGCCTGAGCGGGTTATCCCAAGTTGGATGACAGCAATCCTACAATTCACCAGTGATATCATTGATTTAATGGGTGATATTGTGGTGATAGTTCAAGCATATTATTATTATTATTATTATCATTGTTATTAGTATTATTATCATCATCATTTCTCTTGCAAAAAGTCCTGCAAAAATCATATCGGTCTACTTTTTCCTTTGCAGATGGAGATCAAAAATCCTCAGCAATGTTGAGTCCATGCAGCTCAGGTCTTGTACCTCGAAAGCTGCCTTTCTGGACCTACAGGCGAGACTTCCTCAATGTGGGAACAGGCTGACTTTGACGGAGTGAGTAGTGATTAAGTTTCATTTAAATTCCACGATGGTTTCCAATGCCAAGGTATGAACTTGTAGGTTTCCATTGCTTTCGTTTCAGCCTATGGAGGTTTTTGCATGTTTCTTGAAGGATTATCCGCCTCTTGGGGAGCGGTGTTTTGGCCTTCAGGCCGTCAAGGAGGAGCCTTCCAGCCTTCCTGATCCAAGATGGGAGTTTTGCTTGTTCTAGCTGACTCACTCCCATCCACTCCATCCATACGGGAATGACCTTTTGTAATTGGAATCAGCATAGTCAGCTCACTGGAGTAGCCACATCATTTCAGCGGAAGGCGACTCCACCGCACTGGCGGCCGCCTGTCCTCGCCTGGCACGCATCTTGGGGGATGAGGCCGCGCGGCCGCAGTACCACACTCACATAGCATTTATCTGCTGAACTAGGCTGTTGATTGTTAAGTGGAAGAATCTAAGAAGGTACATGCACCACCTATCATACACCTAAGATCTAAGGACAAACTGCTCTGGAAATCTTCAATTCTTCAGTGCTAGAAGATCATTGTGAATCATTGTCGTTCCGCTGAGGATAGTACTTGTGAAAGAAACAATAATGCACCTAAACGAGGCAGCTTGGCGAGAGGCTTTGTTGGAGCGCCACCGAGGTAGGATGGATCAGAAGTGAGTATAACCAAACGGTTGTTGAAAAAGTGCTGCATATTTTCTAACCAACACCGGCCTGCAAATATCGAACCCACACGGGGTAGTTTCTGAAGGACTGTTGATGTAGCGAGTTGGATAGATAGATAGATTTCCAAGACCCAAGTTGACTCTGGAGTCTCTGATTCCGCCAGAGTTTAGATACGGGAAGATAGCCCTGCCAGATGAAATACAGTCTAGAAGTCAGTTGGTAATAGTAAAAGAGTTGCCTCTTTTGCGTGTCAAAGAAAAGCTCCCTTCCCTTGCTTGATTTGCAATCGCTTGGATGGGGGCTCGATTGCATAAGCTTATCCAACAAACGGACGGCATCTAGAATCCCGGCCCACCATCATCATTCATCATCATCATCATCATCATCATCTTCGTTGCTGTCAGATGGGACATCGGACGTCAAGGTTAATGCTATTTTGAAACGAACGAATACTCCCCTCTGGGAGAGTCGGATGATTCTTACTGAGCCCCGATGAAGTGACGTCTTCGTTTCTATCAGTCTCTCGTTTTTTTAATTGCTTGCTTTGGACTTGATTCGGATTCAGAACCTGGACTGGGGCACCGTCGTAGGCATGTTGGCTCAAACACTTCCCAATTCGTTCGCTTCTACGTGACACAGCTCTATGCGTTCACTTTCCGAGTCAGAGGGGCGGAGCCGGGGCCCGTCTCATTACTTGGCCGCTCCAGAGCCAGAGGGGCGGAGCCGGGCCCCGTCTGATTACTGGGTCGGTCCAGAGCCATCTTATGTGCATGCAATGTCAACTACTCCTGAACATGGTACCGAACGCATGGTGTCCTTTCACCCTTCTGAGCGGGACATGGACGATACGGTCTCAGGATCCATTGCACGTTCGAGGCTCCTGTTTGGAAAAGGAAGAAAAGCTAAGCCTGTTTTGTTCACAACAGCAATTCCTCCCGTAGCTTTGCATTTATTCAACTCTCACTGTTCCTCGTTGTTGCCTTTCTTGCGTTTTCCCCGAACAGTTTACTGTTGGGGTTCTTAATGCAACTTTAGATCTGGCCGCCTTGGTGTTGGTTGGTGTGGTCGGCTTCTTG
>OMLO01000432.1_pt1 | contig 26945 bp, 31 predicted proteins | sample 1674811 | NCBI WGS metagenome assembly OMLO01 (sample SAMN06265003, study PRJEB25207) | coral metagenome | isolation source: Coral host | place: Mexico:La Bocana,Puerto Morelos, Mexico | collected 2008-11-13
CTCGGCTACTCTGATTGAAATCCCTCGGGAACTTGGATACAGAGAGCGGAACAGCCATGAATTTCCACACGTGCCATCCAGCACCCCATGTGGGGTGAGCCGAGGCTTTTGTCAAGTAGGCCGAGGCTTTTTGTCAAGTCAAGGCCTGAGATTGTTGCGTCTCAATTTTGGGGCTCAGATTCAAAACAGTCAAGAATGAAAATGTTGAAAGAAAATGGTCACTTTGAATCACCTGGAATTTTCGAGTGGCACATTTTTTTTGGATTTGAGACACAACCATGGACTACTAGTTGTGGTTTCAAGTCAATTTGAAACATCTTCGTTAAACTGAAATATTTTCCCCATGCTGGGTTCAACATAAAACATCTTTGAAACCGTCTGTTTTATGCACACGATGCGTGGAGACGGACTGCTCGACCACCTCACGCCTCTCAAATCTACCCCCAGCTCCTGGCGGGCCCAAGTGCAACTTTGGATATCATATCCCATAGGATCCATGTAGGGTATATTTGCCTACATTTGGTTGATTCACGGTAAATGTAGGTAAATATATCAGCCCCATGGATCCTATGGGTATCCCAGTTGTTTGGAAAAATTAACCAAAAGCTTCAAAAAGATGGGATGAAAAATTAACCAAAAAGAAGTGAGAGTGAGGTTTCATCAAAGGGGGCAGGTACATGAACAAAAAAAACAAGTGAGCTGTTGATTCCGACCTAGGATTATCCCAATGTCTTTTCATAAGAAGCATGAGATTTAGACTTCAACTAAACAGCATTCAAGATTTTGCGCCATGACCCCCATAGTTGGCCTTTTGATTGTGATTTTTAATCATCCCACTATATTCATGATAAATTCATATACCCCCGCTGAATACTTCACTACAAACCGTTAATAAAACAGGGTCCTTCAGAATGAATTTTGGATGTTTTTTGACACCCCCCCAAGTTGTTCACATGAATCGCAAACCCTAACATTCGTGGCCATAAGCCTTCATGCTTTTCCCCTCATATGTTCGCAAACAGCAAACTCAGTAACTCAATCTATGCATCCACAACCACCCTCTCTCATTTTCAGCCCATTGTCACGTCTCAGGTCCGCCTTATTGGAAGCAGAAGTCTAAGGGAAAGTCCGCTTGTGCAATTCGAAGCCGCAAAGGAATACCGCCAGCCTCATTTTAGTCTAAAAAGCTGGGTAGTCATCTTCCGCAGTCGGTACATAAACAACCTTGCAGGGTGAGGTCCATTTGATGCCATTCCATAAGCATCTGTTTTGACTTCTCAAATTAAACTTGCAGTTAGAAGTGAGCTTGCCTATCTCCATTCATTGGGGATGAGTACCCAGTTTCTTATTCAAGAAATGGACTAAAATGAGGTTGGCATCGTCATTTCATTTGTATGGCTGTTTGTAGCAATGATAGCAGATAGCATTCAGATGAGTAGTTGTGCTGCAAGATCATTGGGCAGCGACGACAACCATTCGTGTATGTCATACGTAGCCGGGCCGAGCCTCGGGGTTCCCCGAGTCCAGAGCTTTTGTCTAAAATGATTTTGTGTCATATCGTAATCACACAGGATTCGAAAAAGACTCTGCTTATGGCTCATGTATGCTTATGGAATCTTGATGCAAATAGAATCAGGGATGCCAGCATTTTGAAGGTTTCATGTCTATGGTTGGTGGGCCCTTCGTGTCGAGGTAGCCAACCCCTTCAGGGCACCAAGGGCTGACTACCAAAATTTCAGGTGATGTTAAGGGGCTGACACAACACGACCCAGAAAAAAGGGGTTGGCTACCTGGACTATTTGGGGGCTTCAACCCTTCCTGGTAGTACCAACCCCCTATAATCATTCCCGGCATGGCCCACTGACTTTGTCATGTTCTCGGAACCGCTCGGCGGGTTTTAGCCAAGGCACAAAGTAAACAACTCTGTCAGCTGGTTCTTCGAACACTTCCTGCCAACGAAATGCCAAATCAAGCGCGAATAAGAAGCCGAGTGGCTAGGTACCATGGAAGCATTGAGTGGTAAAAACCTACACAGGTTTCTGGGGAGGTGTGCCATCATACCTTTTGTCAAGCACTTCAATCAACTGCCAATTCCTTGCTAAGTCCAACATCAGTCATATATTTGGTGAAATACTCACGCATTGGGAGACCCTCAGTGAAGACTCCACTTTACTTGAAAAATAACAACACTTCTATATGCAATCCCCGTGCAATCTCTACCTTTTTTTCCCATCAAACACCACCCGCCAGTTGCGCCTTACATTTTCATCAGGTTCCGAAGTTGGATGGCAAAGTCAACCAACCCCCTCCCTCAGGTACCCCCATCAGAAATAAGGGTTTAAGAAGGCTTTAATAAGGGAAACCAATGGAAACTAAAGAACGCCAAGTGGAAGAACGAAAAGCTTCTAAGCTACCAAGAGCGCTGATGCTCCTTTTTCCTTCAGACTTGTGTCAAAGCCTTGAATCAAATGGCTATTCAGAACAGCTGAATCTGTACATGCCATCACTTGTATGAAATCCTGCACTCCCCCTTGGGAAGCACAAGAAGTTGGGATTCCCAACCTTTCTAAAAACCATAGTTTTCCATAGCCGACTCAAGCCATAGATCTCCTCAATCTCAACGTAGATTTCGTGGGAGTCTTGGGCAACGCTGGCAACATTGGTACGTAGTCGCCAGCCGAAGTCCAATGTTTGGACAATTGATGTTGTGATGCGCATTCTCGCCCAAACGTGCCACGTAGATCTCCCCATACCGTTGAATTGGTAAACGTGGTCCACAAAGCTCGCACCATTCACTACGAAAGATCCTTCGCGTTTGCGCCAAAGTGACACAATCTCTCGCAGTGTGATATCGCGTGCCATTCGGGGTGATCCACGCCTGGTAATTCGGCATCTCTCCAGGTAGTACGTAAGGGTTTGGTCCATCGCCTCCATGTACTCCCCGACGTTGATCTTCTGCTCCTTCTTCAGGCTCTCTATCTGGTTCTACAATGTTCCGGTTGTGGCTCGAAAGGTGGATCCTGCTGCGCATTCTGATGATGCTGCGGTTCCTCTGTTTCGATCCCGGCCGGAACTTCGTTTTCCCCAACTCCATCTTCATTTTCAGCTACGGATTCTTCCACAGCCTCTTCTTCTTCGCCTTCTCCATGTACTCCTTGATGTGGTTCTTCGTGTTCTCCGCCATCGCCAAAGTCAGAGACCAACCTTCGTCGTAGACCACGAGCTGCATCGTCCACATAGCGTCCCAGCCCGCGATACTCCGGTAAGTCAACCCTTCTTGGCGGCTCCTGCGACACTTGAGTTTCTCCTTCTTGATTTCCATGATCTTCTGGTCGTTCTTCTTCCTCAGGATGACCAGACATACTTCCTTCTGCACCACCAAAAGCATTGAACCGTTCTCCCTCATCCTCTGTTCTCGAAGCATAGCGTCTCGTACTTCGAGATCCACTTCCATCTCTTCTATACTCACTTGGTGTAACGTCCTCAGAGCGACCATCCGTTGACCTCCTTGAAGACCGAATGGATCTCCTTCTCAACGTTGATCTCGACCTTGACTCTTCTCTTCTCCGACTGGGTGGTGACTCAGGGTAATAGGCCTGTACGATTTCTTGGAACAAGGTATCCTCCGCCTCATTCCTTCTTCTCTCTGCTTTGCTCAGGTGTCTCTGAGCGGCCAAAAGTCGGTACCTCTGGTGCTGGCTGCCTTCTCGTAGTCCGCTCTCATCTCCGCGACGGTCCTCCATGTAGAAAACACCCATTGGAACGCGTTCACCGCCACCACTATCAGGAAGGTGTATAGAGCGATAGCCATCCACATCGCTGTGTCGTCCTCCCTTCTCCCATGCGGCGCTTCACCATCACCGCCGCCTTGACCCTTCGTCACTTGAACGAGACATGCCACCAACAACATCTTCAGCACCTCCTTAATCGTCTCCTCTGTGATTTCTGTCTTCGGCTCCTGAACCGCCTCCTCAGCAGTCTCCGTAGTCATACCACAGATCACCTTGAGCTCGTCCAGTCTCGCCGCCGCCAGTGGTTTCGTGCCCAAATCCGCGGGCATGACTGCCCCAGGGCAGGGCAAAGCTCTCCAATCCAGCCTCGAAAACCTCCATCGAAGGTGATGCGACCGAACCCTAAGGTGCCGGGTTCTCCATGCCCCACTTTCCTCCGTGATCAACTGAATCGCCGCCATGTTGTCGACAAGGAGGGATTTCGGGTAGTCCGCAAACAAGTCGGTCAGAAGCGCATCGAAGGCATCACCCATAAGCATAGCCTCCGTCGCCTCCGTCAATTCCGCTTCCGCAGCACTGAGTGTTGGAAAGGGCTGCTTCCCTGCCCTCCACATCATCGGCGATCCATTCCACTTAATGACCACCGCTCCAATAGAATGTCCTCCTCCTGGAGCGAAACTCGCATCGCTATATGCTTGTAGTCCCACTTCACTTTCTCCTGCCCATCCTTCTCCCGCATCCGGAGTAAAGATTAGCCCTGGCGACGAGGTCTTCTTGAGATAGGCCCACACCTGTTTCGAAGCTCGATAGACTGCGCGTGGTGCTCGAAGTACCATTTGTGAAAGTCGAGAGGTCACATACATAAGGTCAATCCGTGACCTCGTGACCCACCATAATAGCTCGCCCACTATCCTCTCTGCTTCACGAACTTCTTCAGGAGTGATCTCCTTCTCATCCTCAACCTCCCCAATATCCCTGCTACAGGGTGTAGAGCTTCCCTTGGCCCTCATCCAATCTTCACCCAAGTTCATCATCAATCGGTCCTTGATGAAAGACGTTTGGGATGCTTTGATGCTCTCTCCTTTCTTTTCTATTTCCATTCCCAGGAACTTCGTAGGCTTTCCTTCTTCAATGCCCTCCGGCTCCGACGTCTGCCATACCTTTTGAAGCTCCTTCACCACCGTGTTCGCCAAGCCAGTCTCCCCCGTGATCATCATGTCATCGACGTAGACCAGAATAACGCCACGCAGCCTTTGAACTTCTCCTTCACATCGTTCTCGTCCGTCTCGTACTGGTAGTTCTGAATCATCTTTTTCGATGAGCCACAAGTTTGGCTCCGATCCTGCTTGTCTCAGCAGATATCCTTCGATCCTCAAATCACGAAGGACTTGGTCTCTATGTATGGACCAACTTCTCGGGGATTGACGTAGTCCATAGATAGCTTTTCTCCGCTATCCACACCTCATCCCCTTTCACCATGTTAAGCTTCGTCAGCAGTGTTGGCGGCTTGAACGCAAACACCGACTCATCCTCCGTGCCGTCCTTCAGAGTTGTAGTCAGAGGTGCATTATAAGGAACGCCACTCGAATATCCACCGTCAATAGGGTCCAACCATATTGAGCCGTCATCTTCAAGGCCAACCGAAGTGCCGTTGAGTCCGCACCTGCAGCAAACAGCTCCTCTCCAACCTTACTTTCCACAAAGTTACCGCAGGCCACGATTCGGATCTTACGCCGAGGCCCCGGTTTCAGTGTGATCACCAACTTCGACGGTATCAGCTCTACTTCCACACCTTTTTCTCGAAGTGCTTGTAGTTCAGCCATCGTCGTCTTCCTCAAAGCTCCCTTTTCCACGAAGAGCTGTTTCATCTCTGCGTGCATTGTGGGCTTCCATAGCTCATGTTCCTTGAGAAACTGCGCCACAGGTACCACCTTGGTCCTCAACACTTCTTCTTCTTCCGGCCCTCTCTTGATCTCCTTGGCAAACACTTGTAAGAGTCGATACATTACCTTCGCGACGTCCTCATCATCCTCCAACATAGTGATGCCCTCGGTCTCCACAGTCTCGGTCATATGTCTCAGCCTTTCTAAGTGTTCTTCTTGATCATCTTCGCCCTTCAGAACACGAACGGCTGTCTTTCCTCTGATCCTTCTTCGAATCTGCATCGCATCCTCCTTGTCTCCAGCCAGTGTTTGAACCGCCAGCCATGTATCTTCTAGTTCCGGAGGTTCCTCTGTACGTTGAAGAACATAGGAGGTAATCATCAATGCACCATTCTCATGCCGTACCAGATGTCCATGAGCCTCTGGCACCGCCGCAATGTACTCCACAGCCTCGTGAGTCGGCTCCAGTTCTCTTGACTTCCAGAACCGTTTTCTCACCAAGACCTTAGCTCCAAACGTGGGAACCGTATGTTCCTTCTTCAATCTCCTCAGCCGCTCAGTAGCATGCACATTCAGGCACGCCAACGGCCACATCTCAGCCGTCCATCCTTTCTGAAGTAGTAACGTCCTGATCCTCGACTTCACGGCTTGAAGGCCATTCTGCTGGGGTGAGTCCCCTGACGTAGTAGTCTTGTGGATGCCCCGAACTAGGCACGAGTGAATCCTTTGGCCATAAACTCTCGAGCTCTATCCGTGTGGATCTGTTGCACCGGATATCCATCCGCCCTCAGCTGCAGGTAGAGGTAGATGGTCGCCTCCAAGATCTTCTCCGCTGACCTGTCCTCAACAGGAACTGCTAGCCTGAAGACCTCGATGCCAAAGTCCTGGTCCATCTCTTCCTCAGGCTGATTCGGTCCTCCCGGATCGGCGTCTTCCTCCTCTCCATCTGCAGCCTCATGTAGAATCTCATCTTGTGGTGGACCTGGTTCATCATCCTCAGCCAAGTTCACCTCATCGATCACCGGCGCACCTTCTTCTACGGGTGGGCTCTCCTCGGACGTTACCTTGTGCTTCTCCTCAATCCAGGTATACGCCCCGACCAGAATATATCTCTTGGGCCCGGTGTGGTCTTTTTCTTTTCGCAGTGGTCCTGCAAGATCCAGGCTTAACACCGCCGCCTTGGCATGCTTTAATCTCCTGTGCGGTCCGTCGCGGGCAGCTGCCTGCTGACATACCCTACAATCTCTATGAAACGGGACGTGTCCAGCTCGTAGATGTTCCTGCCACCGAATAGCTCTCTGAGACATCTTCCCATTGATCTCCTTGTAGACAGCCAACGCGATAGCCTTCATCAAGCCTGGTGTCCAACGTGCTAGGGCCTTTGAATCTCCGGAACCATCCTCAGGAAGGGACTTGGGTCTTCCCACTAAGTGTCCAGGCTCCACGTCCAAGTTCGTTCCAGGGCCCGTCGGTTTCACAGCTTCACCTCCATAATCTCCTTGATTCACTTCCAGTAGCCATAGACCTTGTCGACGTTGTAGCTCCTCCCATTGTGGGGTCCACCAAAAGCTCACCACTTCTGGTTTATACCACGGTGGTCCAGGTTGTTCCAGTAGAAAGCTGACCTTTCCTTTCTGCTTGCCATAGCGAACCTTCCTCGCTGCTTCAGCCACCAGGTAGATCAGAATCATTTTCCACATCATCTCATCGTCATGGTCGATCTTCTCCTGCTCTTCAGCTGAAATCCCTTCATCTCCAAATTCTCCTCCATTCCAGCGACGAGTCTGTGGTGGTCCACCTGGGTACGTCCTCAGCACTGAACGTGTACGGCAATTTGGTCCGCCCAATACCGCAGAAATACATCCATCCAGGGTCAAACGTAGGAGTGCTCCATAACAGCTCGCCTTCTTCATATCATGGTTCTCTCCACGCTTCACGTCGATCTCCAACACGTTTCGAGCCGTTCCCGACACATCCTTCATAGCTCTTGCGAACGTGTAGTCAGCATTCTCCCCCGCGTAGAGATGTAGCACACACCCGTCTCGCCTCCAGACCTTCCTTGCTCGTCGATTGCCCGGTAACGCGGATGTCCTCCTCAGGGGTAACCACCAATTTCTCCAAGAGGTGAGATGGCAAGCCACGGAATGCAGGATGTGCCTGGACCAGACTCCTCAACCAGGCACGTTCCTCCAGCCGTGCATCCCAGCTCATCCCCTTGCAACTGTGGTAGTAGATAAAGTCGTTCTCCTGATTCTCAATTTCGTCGATGAGTTGAAGTGCCAGCTTCTTCGACACCTGTGGGCAGCCGTTGATCACCTCCACATCCAGTAGTCCCTTTTTCGGATGATAGATCTTCAGGCCATCCTTTTCCCAGCTCACCTTGCAGTTCATCCGATTGACCAAAGTGCCGAAGGGGACAATTGGCTCCACTTCGTTGACACCCACCTTGTCAGTAACCATCACGCCACCCGGAGTCATCAGAAGTTGCTCCGTTTGGCCGCTTGCCAATGTCACATCTACCTTCTTGTAGTCGTCGACATTCTCGTGTCTCCTCACGCCACGCATCGGGTGAGTGGCTCCACTATCAATCAAGCCGTTCACCCGGCCATTTGTGATGCGTGTAAGACGTATCCTCACCGACTTCTCCTTCCAATCGTCCAACTGTTGTTGTGGAGGTCGCATATCGATCTTCGTGTGATACCTCAGGTCCACGATCTCGTCCAAGACTCTTCAACATTCGATTCGCCTCAGCAAGTAACTGTTGAACCGTCTCTCCATCAGTGGATGCACCACCACCATGCTCCGACGGTGGCCTTGAATCCTCTTTGGCTCCTTCCTCAGTCAGCTCGGGGCTTGCCCGGCGATTCATTTGGGGTACCACCTGTTGCTGTCCCTGTAGTTGATCGTCGTGGGCAGTCAGGTGCATAATGATCCAAGGAGCCACATCCATAACAACGCTTCTTGCCGTCGGTCTGGTCATGGGAAAAGGTGCATTCCCGTCCCTAAGGAAAAATCTGCCCTTCATTTCTCCCCCGTTTCCAGCTCCACCTTGTAGTTGCGCTCGTTCACCTCCTTTGCCAGCACGGTCTTTACCTTTGCCATCTTTTCCTTTTCCCTTTCCATACCTCCATTCTCAAACGGCTTCATCTCCTTGATCTTGGTGGTATCACCGGCGGAATTGGTCTCCTTGGACTTTCTGTCCTGGTGCGCCACCTGTTCCATCTCGGCCAAGATGTGATCCGCAATCTTCGCCACAGACTGGTGAGTAGGAACCGAATCCACCTGCAGCGTGTTGCGGGCCAACGACACCCTGAAAGCCAACTCAGGGTTCGAAGCCATAACCTTCTTCGTCAGCTTCGTCAACCCTCTCATCAAAACTGTGGCTCTCCTCCTCCATCGAATCCACTTTCTCAAAGATTGGACTGCGGCATGAATTGACTGCTCCTCACGCGGCGCCTCCAACGACGATATGATGAGGGATTTCTCAGCCAATCCACCCGGCTGATATATAACCAGCACTTTGGTGAGTATTCCAAGGGCACTCACCGATCGGGTCGACACAACCTCCTCCTTCACAGACAATGGCAGCGCCGACATCAACATTCCTGACGCCCGGCGTTCTAACCTGGCCCATTTCGGCTGCGCCAATTCGTCCGATGCCTGGACCTCGTGAGAAAGCCTCTGGAGAGGAGTCATCGAAAGGTGGTCTTGATACCACTGGTTTAAGAGTTGCCACCATTCTGAAGCTCCATCTGAAAGGTCTTCGAGGTAGGGCTCGATGGTGGTGACCCAGTCACCGAAATCGATTGGTCCGGTTTCTTGGGACCAATTCAATCTGGAAGACGGGGAAGCTCAACTGGAGGCTTTACGATCTCACCTCCTCCTGATCCCCTTCCTTTACCATCCTCTTTGTCCAGCATGAGCTTCTGCATTCCTTCGAGCATCATCATCATAAACTTCATCGTGTCCCTCTGATCGGGACCTTTCATCTCCTCCGGCTTCAATCTGACAGCCTCGGGTCCGCTGACCCCCTCGGGCTTACTAGCCACCTCAAGCCTACTGGCCTCCTCGGGCTGACTAGCCCCTTGTTCCAATTCCCTTGTCCACTTCGCGCCCTTCTCCTGATCCGGTGTCTCGAACTGGACGGATGGGGGCGGAGTTCTCCTCTTCAGATTCCAGATCATCTCCTTCAACTTCGAGTTCTCTTCCATAACTTGTCTGAGGATCTCACTTTGTCCGAAATCCTTCTCAGTCTCCTTCTTACGCTTCTCCTCTTCTCGCAGCCTCTTCTCCTCTTGAATAGCCGCAAGACGTTCTTCTTCTTCTTCTCGATCCAAAAAGGTCGGCCTTGAAACATCCCGTTGAGGAATCCTTCCATAGATGTACGGGGCTGACTCATACAACTCCTGGAAGCGACCCAACTGCTGCACATCAAAGAGCGGCTGGTAGGGCGGCACATCTCCCCCCACTGCTTCCTTCATCACTTCCGGGCCTAAGCACAAAGGAACCGCCGACACCGGTCCTCCTGGCCAAGCCTGATTGTCACCCTGAGACACAACAGGTCCTCCTGCATCATGTACCCCTTGATGACCTTGATCGTCACGTTGTCGTAATCCCTGATCAGGTACTGTCGATCTCCTTGTGCACCATCATTGTCACTTGTAGTAGGTCTCATTCCCGTAGTAGTATCTCCGCCACCACGATCTTGAAGACCTTCACCATTCGGAACGGGCGAAGTAGCTGCACCATTCGACCTTCTCATCACCGCATTCTCCACAGGCGATGGGATGAAGTTCTCAGCAGCCTCCGCACCATCACTCACCACTGACAGCTCCGCTGCCGGGGTCAGAGGAACCGGGACCACCTCCTGGCCAATCAACCGGTCCTCAGTGACCCTTCCATCTTCCACTTGTAGAGGAGCTTGAGCACCCCTCCTTCTCATCGTCAAGAAGTTCGCAGCATCCATTAGCTTGGGCTCATAACCTAAAGAACGCCAAGTGGAAGAACGAAAAGCTTCTAAGCTACCAAGAGCGCTGATGCTCCTTTTTCCTTCAGACTTGTGTCAAAGCCTTGAATCAAATGGCTATTCAGAACAGCTGAATCTGTACATGCCATGACTTGTATGAAATCTTGCAGAAACCAATCGGAGGGTTTCACATCCACAAGGTCACGACTGGATGGCTGTTCACCGCCACCACCCAGCAGCAGCAACGACGACAACAACAACCACCACCACCACCACCACAACAACAACAACAACAACAACATGTTATTTCCATTAAAAAAAATCCAAAGGGGCTCAATCTTGAGCCGTTTGGTGCTATCATTCAAGCCAGTCTTAGCATCAGCTTCACCTGTTCTGGATATCCCTATTTTCCGTCTATGCTTGGCTAAGATGCTTTTGAAGTGAGACAATCTTACTAAGTTGAGATGCACCACAACTTAGTTTACTATCACCACCTACTTGACATTTTCTGAGCCGTTGTTGCTAGACCGTTGTTGTCTGTCTCAGTCGGCCTGCGCAATGAATTCGTCTGTGGAGTTTGGCAGCAGCTCAGCTTCCTCCTCTCTGACGGATCAACCATTCAAATTTCTCGCAAACCTCTCTTGAGAGGATCATCTGACGTTGAACAGGAGATGCATTTAAACCGCTAAACCTCTCATCTGATATTGCCTTACAAAGTCATTAATGCAGAATCATTCAAAACCACAAAATCTCTGTTTGTGATCAAGCCAGTGGCCACTGTGTGCTTTTGCGTAAGGCTATATGGAGGGGTTCAGTCACTTCAGACTCCTCGATCGCTAAAACAGGTGGCCTGAGACTCAGAAGTCTCAGATTCTCATTATTTGATCTCCTTTGACTTCACTTGAGCAACTTGCGAATATCTGTTTGTGCAAAAACTGTTTGCAATCCGTGAATCAAATTTGGATACACAATCCGTGAATGAAATTGCTATGTTTCGACTCATTGCTTACTTTGGAGTGGAAATCTAGGCTCAGCACATCGACAAGCGCCTCTTCAATGCTTCACTTTCGCTGCTACGCGATTTCGCTTCCATAGACTGTTTCAGATCCTGTCAGAGCTAGACACACAAAGTGTTTGTCATCCGCAGCACTCACACCAAAACCCGCAATCTTTCTCAATAATCGATGCACCAAAAAAAACACAATTTTCCGGAAAGAAAGTGGCTGCTGCTGAGATTATCCGCGAGGACTTGCTGAACATGTACCAACTTGACACCTCATTCTCCTGCTGCAGTAGGAGGAGTCGATCCAAGGCTTCCTTGTAAGTTGCACAACAAAAAAGTGGAAAAACGCGGTGAACGCAGGCCAAGAAAATGTTGGACATCAAACATCATCAAACATCATCCTCGGGAAGCGAACAACCCGAAAAAGTTCAGGGCCTGAGCATTTCTCTGGAGCTGCTCTCCGGTTGCTTGTGCCTAGTATCGGAGCATTGTGGAAAGCTGAAAAAGACATTCACGGAAAAAATTCCTTCGTTGCGGCAATTGCAGCGTTCCATCTCTCGTGATCACTGGCATTCGGAGTCTGATCCACATCCTGCCTCCCGCAACTCACGTCGCAAATCTTCTCCTTCCTGCCAATTACGCTCAAACTTTCCATTCAATTCAACAAACATCTTGAAGAAACTGAGAGACTAAGGCGACTGATACCAAATCAAATATGAGGGAATTTGAAACAAGTTGGCACAAGTACATCATTGCAGGCTCTTCCACGACAATGTTGCAGGATTTTCAACACCAGGTCCTTCTTCTCAGCGGATAGCTGAGACAACAACCTCATTACGAACTTGAAAACACGGTGCATCTCTGTCCAAATCAATGCCAAAGCAACACTCCTTTGCTCCCGGCCCAGAATACTTCTCTTCTAGGTCTTTCCTGCGTTCCTCAAATTCTTTGACCTAACAACTCTAATGTCATGCTGCCTGAAGAAAGGCAGGGCTCTAAGTACGTGTTCAATTGTCAGGAAAACACCCCCAAGTGGTCCGACAGTGGCCTTGTGTTTTACTTGCACATGCAGCACTAGAATAGACTACACAGCTTGTAGATGCATGCAGCGTATTTTGCATAATAGTAATAGACTCTTTATAGATACAAATTTCAAAAACAAGCATATTAAGATATCAGTGCAGAGATATAAATGCAAACCTGCCATCGCGCCATCGTCGAAGGCCCCACTGAAGGTGGAGCATCGCACAATACTTATACATGAAATTCTACTGTATTCGCTAACACACCGTCATCGCAACTTCATTCGTTACAACTTGCCTGCTGCTCCCTGTCTTCCAGCTGCTTTTGAACTGTTTTCAATTCAGAACGCCTCGATTGAAAGCTCGCAGCTGGATCCCATTTCAAACACAAGCAAAAGGAATCAAAAACATCTCTTCTAAGTGCGCTTGTGCTGCAAGCCAAACTTTTTGGACTTGGCACCTTGTGGCTGTACCTTCCACCTTTCACATGTGCATACAAATGCAGTGGAGTTACTGGATGTTGAATGCTTCTCGCAAATCTTTTTCAGCTTCTTCCTTTTCTTGCTTCAATTTCCTTGCCAACACAGGCATCCGAACAAACCCAAGGAATCACTTCGGTCGTCAAAAACTTTTAGGATAGCTTCACGTGCTTTCACATTCAGAGATTGTGAGGCTGTCGCTTGAGGGTGTTGATATCAGATGTCAAGAGCTCATTCTCAGATTGCAAGCTTCGAAGCCTTGCAGGTGGAGAAAGCGGAAGAATGGTCAGAATGGTTGCGTTCATTTTGAAAAGTTCGTAACGACCCGCAACGCTGAAAGTGCACCCAAATATTCGCCTGGCTTGTGCGTCTTCCAGTGATCCCAGGTCGCTGTTGCGCCGAGACTGGCACGCAAAGGTGATCTCTGACTGCGAACACTGAGAACCACTTTCCTTCTTCAGAACATTGGCCGCTGGGCCTGTATAGACTGCACCTGAAGTTGAAGAACTTCCTCAGAAAGCCAACTGATGCAACGACTTGTGGCAACACAATGCTTGCTGTCAACGCATGCAAGAGATGAATTTGAACCCGACTGAGCTCAAAGCAGATTGTCGAGAAGCTGACTGCCGGTCGGCTTGTGCACGATCTTTCGCTCGGCGTTCATCTTCCTTTTCTTGTTGCACTCTTCTAAGCTCGACTCGGAGCCCTTCAAGTTCTTGTAGAAGAGACTGCCGCAGTTGCAACAGATCGCACAAAATTTGCCCTTGTTTTCACAAGAAATGGAAGTGACAGGGATTATGCAGAAACCTGAGACAATAACACAAGTATCACAGCACGCATTGATATACCAAATATTGCACCTGATGCCGACCTTCCCATTCCATCTTGTGCTGTTGGCTTTGGTCCTGTTCCATTCTGCTTCCACGAGTCACGACAAAAACAGAAAAGGCATGAAAAGAAATGAAACGACTCTGTGACTTTGCGTACTTTTTACAAAGCATCAATGGAAGGGGTGCCATTTCAATATCTTTGTCTTGCCGCACCTTGGTCTGGTTCAGCTCGGTTTCATGCGCGGTTCGTAGCTTCGAAATAGCCTTGGCGTTGCACCGTTTCTCATTAGAAACAAAGACTTCGTTAAAGTCGGCAGTTCTTTGCACTTGAAACTCGGGTCGCCTCTTCATGTCCTCTCGTAGTTTCAGCGTGAGATGTATGCAGCCTGAAACAGCTCAAGTCTTAAAGTCTTTTGTAGAGGTGAAAAACAATCATCTTAGATACGTAAGTCGTCTAGAAAGTCAGGTGCCATGAAGCCTGTTTCGCTCAGCTTGGAGTCTTTGGTGTTCCATCTGCAGGGCAAGGGACTGGAGATACTTGGGCAGGAAACATGGAAGCATCAGTATTGCTTACAGTAGCACTTGCAAAGTGACTGTGCCTGCAAAGTGCTGTGCTCCGTCTGGATTGAGTCCTGCAAGTTCTGGACTATGCGAAAGCACCGTTGCCGCAGGTCAAAATGGTTCAAGCTTTTGATCATTGTAATAAGACCAACCAACTTGGAACATCTTGGAACTGACCTGTGGATGCTTTTTCATGCTTTTTCAAGGGAGCAATTCTTGAGGCTCAAGCGTGATTGGCAATTTAGCACTAGTCAATAGTCTTGACTTTTTCAATCCTAGCATTGCTCTGTCAGTTGTGCGTCTGTCAACAAAACTTGCTCCTTCTCGGCACGCAATTGCTCCAAATCTCGTAAGATAGCCTGACGAAAAAGCAAAAAAACATGATTGCTTCCCGACACAAACAGGCCCACCAAGGCACAGTTGGCCCTGATTAAGTGAGACTGTTCTAATACGCGTGCCCGCCTGATGTTTTGCTTCCATGCCATCATCACCTTCACAGAAACATCGAGATGTGAGCATCCAGAAATGCAAAGTCTTGCTGATGTGGCAATCACAGCATCACTTTAGCTAATAAGGCTCATATTCTATTATTGTGCAAAGTGATTGGCACATAGTGATGTTAGAACAACAGTAAGGCTTTTCACGACGCACTTCACCAAAAAGAAACAACGTTTCTCTACGTATGACTCCATCTTGAACGACTTGCCATCCATATCCCGTCTCAAATGTTGCTGTGCAACTTGGCTTCCAAACTCATGAGCGAGTCCAGGGCAAAGCACTCGACAAAGAACAGGCAATCAAATTTCAATTCCATGCCTCATGAGCCAACGACCATGTTTGCATGGTCGCACATAGTTTGTTTCCGTACCAAAAAATATTGACCACCTACAATTTCAATGCAAGTATGTTTTTTTGCGGTGTTTTTCAAAGGATGAGACCCCAACGAAATGATTGTTTCATGGTTTTTGGCTTTGTTTTTTCAGTGGCTGTAGGCTTTTTACAAAGGCAGCATCACAGCCAGCCTTCCAAGAACTTCAAGCTTTGCCCACCAAAGGCTCGCTGATAGATCTTGCCCTGCAGAGGCGAACAACGATCAACAACGAAACAACGATAGCCTACCGATCATCATCCATGCTGACACAACGGCTACAAATAGTACAGGATGTTGCAAGATGTTGCAAGATGATACGAGGGAAAACAACAAGAAATAAACATAGAAAAACAAAGAGCCAAGGTGTATCGGCCATCATAACTCAAAACAAAATGAGCGGCTCATCGGGCGGCGTATTTGCTCACATGAGCAGAATACACGGCCCGAGCCTTAAAAACGCCAAGAAAAAGAGTATGTAAAACCAACAATGAGTCATCTTCCATCATAAGCCCAAAAAAATAAAGACGGCAGGGCGGCGTATCTGCTCAACAAGAGCACAATACACGGCCCCGGCCTGAAAAGGGCATCACCTGATCTGTGAGGAAGGTCCACGTGGCATGAACTTAACACATGACACTGCTCGATGACAAAGGCATACGAAGGTTTGGGACAAACAAAGGCATACACTTGACATACAAAGGCTTGAACTATGACATTGAGGCTGTTCAAAACATGAATGCTTTCACTCGAGATTCTGCTCCATGCTCACACATGACAGGTCGCTTTTTTTGCAGCAATGCGAACGGAATTCTTTTGCCATTTGGCAGAGGCTGCCTTTCGAGAGCAACTCCCCATTTGCCCTCGGCAGCTCAAAGCTGGTGACTCTGAACGGCTTGTGGAGTCACATCAAATTGGATGGACTTTGTCTGAATTCGATGCAGTCACGCCCCAGCATGCTTGAACCTTTTCTCTGGTGGTTCTCCGCTGCCCTGGGCTTCATGCTGCTCGGCTTCTTGCTGCTCTCTGTGGCGCTGGGCGTCTTGAATCAGCTGCCGCTGCCAGGGTTGAGCATAATAACGAAACCACTCCCACGCAGCGGCATGTCTCGCTTCTTTTTTAGAGCTGTGTGCAGCTTGCGTCATGTTAATGTTGGTCCTGGTCTCTGCGCAGGTTCCAACCCACTCCCCTAAACCATTTTGGGTTGCATCAAAGCTGAGCTTCCACGGCGCACCCGGATTCGCCCGGGCAACTTCCGATGCACCCTGTATAATTTGGCTGCCAGTCAGAGTCATCATGGCGCTGGATTGCTTCGGCGGAGTGATGAACTTTGGAGATCCCAACTTGCAGGCAGAATCCAATCCAATGGCATATGACACTTGAATCACCTGTCTTGTCGGATATTCCGTTTGAGTGAATAAGTGAATTAGTGAGTGAATGAGTACCTTGGCACATCTTTGGCACATCCCAGCTTGAGAAAGAAAGGAGACCAGAAAAACAAGAAGATCAACAGGCATGCAGAGTGACGGTCGTGAGAACTGCGCAAGTCTCAACACCCCTCTGATTTGAGTGCCCAGCACTCTCCATGGCATAGAGCTCCAACTGTCCTTCCGTCAGCGTCAAAATCACCGCCTGTAGCCACAAGAAGATGGAGGGCACGCAGCATGCATCGGATTTTTTGGACGACGGAAGGATGCGATTTTGATGAGATTTTGAGATGTCAACTTCAAATGTTCTCCCCGGTCCAAGCCGGAAACAAGTGAAACAAGTCAAGTGAAATTCTCTGGCTCCTTTTTATTCGCTCCGTAAAAAGGCGAGCCTAGATCTGATCGGGGATAAATGTTGATAGCATGATAAAGTTTTAATATCTACTTGCTTTGTTTATATTTACGTTCCATCAAAGAGTTCAATGCTCTTAAGAAGCTCTGAAATTGATTAGCTAACAGTTGAAGTGGTCCAGGGTGCAGAGTTTGTGAAGATTGACTGATGCGGCTGTCTTCCACACATGAAATGGGTGGCTGAGATTCCAAATGAGTTTCCTGGAACCAACCCACACATTTATATTGTAGTCTATATCTGATTGGCATCATCACAATCTCCACTTCTCAGGGATGTCTTTTAAATCTTTTAAGAAAAGGCGTCCTGTCTCTTGGCACATCCCATCTCCAACCTGTTGTGAAGGTCCATGTGGTGCTGTCTGTGAGGAACTTCGACCATCCTGCAGACCCCCCACCCACAGGCTTCAAGTTTTTCTTGCAAAAGTGTAACGATGGTGACAACCTTTGTACACCACAGTAACCACATTTTGTCTCCGAAATCCCCAAAGAGTCGCGGATTCCAGGCTCCTGATTCACTGCCGTGCCCTTCAATGTGATGATTGACTTTGGGGTCTCGTCCTCACTCCACTGCTGTTGGCTCAAGGTTGGAGTGGCGGTCAAGTCTAAGTGTTGGAAGTACTTCAAAAATTGCAGAAGAGTTGGGGAATCTTCGAAAAAAATTGATTCACCTACCCGTTTTTTGCGAAATGTTTGCTGGCATTTGAAAAAAGTCTTCCAGTGAGTTGAAGACAGAATGAAATCACCCACACCAGTGAAGAATGTGAGCAGTCCAAAGTTTCAAAGTAGAATTCCATACTACCCACATCTTCAATGCTTGCATCTTCAATCATGTCTTTGTTGAAGTCAAGGCTCCAGCAATGTGAGAATGGCTGAGCCACAGCCTTCTCCACGCACATAGCCATTCGCGGATGCATCAAATGTCTTACAGCGACCATCCTGTACAATACGGGGCTGAAGGAAGGGAGTCAAATGTGACTGAAGTGCATGTTCCAAGATGAACTAGAGCGCTGGATGCCGATGTAAATCACAGAAAGTAATCACCAAGATTCACCAAAACTACTTGTGATTGCTCTTCTTAGCCTCCTTGCCCATCAATCTGGCATGCCAAAAAAAAGAAAATGCTCCTGTCCTCTGAGAGCATGTGTGCCTTGCTGCATGCCACAAACGGCCCAGGGATCAAACAAAGATTCACACCTGGGCAAGGCGGGTCCAGGCACAAAGCTGAAATCCATCGCCCAAAAGATAGCAAACTCTGAAAGGAAATGAAACGATGCTACTTCTGGCCAAAAAGGATGTCTTTTTCTTCATTTTGATGTCTCTTCATCGTTTGCTGACATTTTCCTAGTTGAAGGACAGAAACCAGAATTTTGATACTTTGGTAAGTAATATACCAAATCAAAGCACCCTCAATGTTGAAGAGACTCGTCGTTCATGTGTCAACAATTGATCCTCGCCTGATGCGGCACCTGCGGAACAGCGTCCACGACGCAAGTTGGACACCACAATGTCTACCGCCACCTCCAAGGAATTTGACGGTAAGGGTATGGAATAACAACTGAAAGACCTGCAAATTTACATAAGCTCAAGATTTGTACAATATTGCCAAAAGCTCAGTGTTTTTTGCCACTGATTGGAGCCCCTCATTTGGACCTCCACTGATTGTGAGTGGTAGCAAACTCTGAGTAAGCATTTTCTGAGAAGAATTTGTCCAAGTAACCAATGACGATGAGCATGCCGTGTCCACAGTGGCAGAAGGACCCTTTAGTCCCAGCAAGTAAGACACCCTGTTGGATGAAATTGAGGTAGAAACCTCAGATAATTCAAGGCAAATCACCCCTTTCAGATCACAAAGATGGATGCATGGCGCTGGGCGGTTTTTACAAGCCCCAAAAGCATTGGACAAAAAAATTGACCTTTTCAAGGCCACCCAAAAAGATTTCATCAAACACAGCAAAGGGCAAAGAGAAAATCACGTTTGGATGAATCAAAAACAGCTATGGAAATGATTGGAAATGCCATATTTTCTCTCTGTCATCTGCGGTCTTTGTTAGGTCAACCCCAGTTTTCATGAAAACCTCTTCCTTAGCGACCTTAGAGACTATCCAAAAAGATTCAAAAAGCAGATTCGGCACAGTTTTTCTGCTTTTGTTCTGGGCCACTCATCTACCAAGATTTGTTTGGGGGTGCCTCACCATTTTCGACCTTGGAGGTTTTTTCAAACAATATCCAAATCGCCAGCAAGTGGCTGCCAGGCCAGTGTATGGCCCAATTTTTTCCGAAGACTCGGTAGAACCACTGAAGCCCATGTGACCCCAATCGTTGTTGCACTGACCCACACAAACGCTCGCATCCAGGTTCGACAAAGATCCCCAAGGTTTCCTGAAAGCTTGAGAGATTACAATGAATTTGACATGGGAGGTGGGATGAAATATGGCAGGGGCGTCGAAATTCAGGACCCTAAGGTCCTTTGGTACCACATCCTTGAAGATGGGACGATCTCTTGGTTGCCACGCGTTGGCCCCCTTTCTAAGGAACTGCTCATCCTGTTGGCAGGGCATGATTTACCTGTGAGTAGGCCATCATTGTACTGATGTCAAAATCTTGCTTTGGTTGGTGGCTCACTTTTTCCAGTCCCCATTCAAGAAAGAAATGCCAACTCAAAACAATTTCGTCAACAACATGGACTCCAACCAAACAAACATCTAATTCCCAAACCTCAAAAAAAAAACATCTGCCCAATTTTTTGAAGTTAAGTTAAGCTTCCCAGAGGCATGGAAGGATTGACAGATGACCTCCAACAACAAACGCTGTTGTGGATCCATCACTTTTGATTCTGCTGGGCTCGCTCCGAAGAAGGACGCATCGAAGCGGTCGGCGTTTTGCACGAAACCACCGTGGCGCACCGTCATCATACCAGGCACCTGGGGATGTGACCAAAGGAGTTGGAAGTTGGACCAAACAAAGGTGTTGAAAGAAAAAAAACAGGGGCAAAACAATCGAAAACAAACGTCAATTTGGCACCTGACAACATGAGATGCTTGGAAGTGCAAACATGAAATTTACAAAGCTCCAAGAATGAAAATGCTGCTTAGATCACCCTGAAATGGCCTCTCGGCATCACCTAGCCGGCATGCAAATGGCGGTTTCCTTCCTCTGTTTGTCGGATTCCTACGCGGTGGTTGCAGACCATGTTTTGAAAGGCATTTGAAAGCGTAAATGGTGGAAACTTATCTAAACAGATTTGAATGGGAAAAGGCTTTTCATGGCTAATAGACGGAGTGCAAAAACCCACCGTAACCACGACCAATCTCAACAAGACCCACCGTAACCACGACCAATCTTAACCCGTCCTTCCCGCGAGAAAGCCATGACTTGAAATTGTCAACCGTAGCCAGCATACCATAGACATGAAAGCCGTACTGACAAAGAGCATTGAAGCACCATTCGTGGTAACCTTGACCAACCGTAGTGTGCAGAAGTTCCACGCCCAGCTCACGCTCCAAATCAGCCAAGATTTCCGTGGCAGTCGTATCAAGCTCAGCCTGCTTGGCCCGCTCCGCTGCAAACTTCTTCTCAGCCTTCTCAATGCCATTGTACAAGTTGTAGGCCTGGCCCAACCACCCAGAAGAAACTTGGCTGTCCCGCAAATCCTCGCTCTTCTCACTCTTTGCTGGGCTCTCACCAAGCGTCAGTGTGGGGGCGTTGACGCTGTCAACATCACTGTCACTCATAGTACCGGCAGCCTCCTCACTTTCACCTGCATCCTGGTCAGGTTCTGAAAGGGGATTTCCATCCAACACCGCTGCAAACTCTTCTTGATCAGGCTCTCCATCCAACTCCGCTGCAACCTCATCTTTGCTGGAAGCCGGGGAAGCCTCCTCACCATCAGTGCCAGCATCATCATCACTACTTGTCTCATCTTGGAGAGGCATAGGATCTGGACGGGAAGGGGATGGCGAAGCCCTCAAGTAAGACTTCATCTCGGTAACCCGATCGTCAAAGCCTTGCATCTTCGATGACCTCCACAACGCCCGTAAGGCTCCGATGAGTTTTTTGAGTTTCAGCCCTTCAACACCAGCAAGAGTCGTCTTGTCTACCTTCTTGTTGGTCTCCTTGTCCGTGCCCTTCTTCTCCTTGACTGGCTGAAGAAGCTTGAACTTCAACTTCCGGTCCATGGCTAAGAACACGTCCGTCAAGAAGTATGCGCCCGGTACCTGTGGGCAACTTGAGAAGGTTGAGAAGGTGTACCAAAAGAACAATTATATTACCGTATCAAACTTAACAAATGTCGAAAAAAACATTGGGTTTCCATAGGTTTCCCATAACCTGCCTTGCAGGGATACAACTTGACCACAGGACAAATGAAGGAGTAGTTGTTGGATATCTCCTTTGCGGTGGCTGTCTTAATCCCCTTGCTCTCAGACAAATCCAGCAATGGCCCTCCTTTGAAAGAACCATCAGCGACTAAGTTGAGAAACGCCACAGGCAAACTTGAAACCATGGCAGTAGCGCATTCGTCCTTACTCGCAGGAAAACCAACAAGCAAACCCCTATCGTAAACAACCTTGAAAAAGGGTTTGTGACTCCATCTTGAAAAGGGATTTTGTCATTCATCTAAGTTTGGTGGGGCTCCATCTTGACAAGGGATTTTGTCATTCATCTAAGTTTGGTGGGACTCCATCTTGAAAAGGGATTTTGTCATTCATCTAGGTTTGGTGTGGCTCCATCTTGAAAAGGATTTTTGTCATTCATCTAGGTTTGGTGTGGCTCCATCTTGAAAAGGGATTTTGTCATTCATCTAAGTTTGGAATGGCTCCATTTTGAAAAAGGAATTGTGTTTCTCATCTCTGGTTGGTGTGGCTCCATCTTGAAAAAGGAGTTGCGTTGTTTGGTGTGGCTCCATCTTGAAAAAGGGGGTTTTGTCACTCATCTAAGTTTGATGTGGAAAAAGGTCTTCATATTCATCTAAGTGTGGTGCGACCCCATTCCGGTATTCCTTGCATAGAAAACCGCTAAACAAATGCAACCCCAAGAGTCCACTTCCTTCCAAGTCCATTGGATCTTTCCAGGCCCTCAGCTAACTGACGTTGGGATAGGTTTGGAGGTATGGGAAATTTGGAAAAACGCACTGACCATACCGATCTTACAGATTTATGTGGTATCCAAATTGTTTATCCAAGATCTTTCCATCCCGACAACAAGGGCCATTGGGGGTCCCAGCTCACTGAACGCCAAACCGGAGGAGAAGCTTCTTCCACTTCCCGCACAAGGGCCATGGTGGGAGGCAAGGGCGGTGTACGGGATTATGGAAAAGCGCAGGGGCTGACAAAACCCAAATTGGGCTAGCGGTTTCAAAGCCCTCAAAAATTGTTCACTGATTTTTCAGACTGGGCTAGCGAATCATTTGCACCGGCTGTCAAACATGAAATCAACTTGACTTGAAGACCGAATCATCTCACGGTATCCCTCTCCTATATGACTTTAAAATAACCATATTAAATGTTTTACGTATATATCTACCATATATCATATATCTATGTCATATCTTTTTGGCTGAAATGTTGATGCGATGTACTTGTGACTCTTCAGTCTTGAGATGTTTTGGTAGTGACTCTTCAGTCTTTAGTTGGCCATCAAAACCTGAAATGACCCATCCCGATGTGCACGTTGCAGCGACAAATCACCACAGCAAGTCCTCGCCTCAGGAGATGATTGCAGACTGTGAGATCTATGATTGGCGTCATTGGCGTCAAAAGAAACGCTCGAAACATATGGAACTACAGAATTTCAAACAACACTATCAAATATTCAAGGTCACCCAAAAATGTAAAAAAATGCCATGGCATTCAAAAGAACTAAATAACGAACTCCTTCAAAATGCAGAATTGAAATTCATTGAAGGGATAGATCTGGAAACTCATGCTTGACTATAGGCGACTAGATGTGATTCTACTGAAGTGGTTGTGAAATACCCACAAAGATTTTTTTTGCATGTGCCCTCCAAAACAACCAGTATCAAAAATTAAGTAGTAAGTACTTTTCACAGGAAACAGGGCCCAGGCCAATAGGGATGATTGTGAAGTCACCGTCTGAGATGACAATCGTCCATTGCACCGCGTCACGACGAGCGTTCCAAAACGCCACTCAAATTCAAAATCTTTAAGGAGTCTATATAAAAACCAGGTGTGGAAGATCCCAAACTTGAATATAGACGAATGTTACTATAGCCACTGTTCTTTTTGAAGAACCCAGTACGACGAACGTTGCAAAACATCACTCAAATTCAAAAATATTTGGGGAATCCAAAAAAAATCCAGGTGTGGATGATCCCAAACTTAAATATAGAAGAGTGTTACTAGCCACTGATCTTTTTGAAGAACCCGGTGAAATTTAATTCCAAACTTTCTTGGTGAAAGGGGCCCCCCAACGAATCAGCCACGCTCACCCCCACGCAGCTGCTGCGGGAAAGTCGGCCGGCGAGTTGTTTGTGGCAACCGGAAAAAAAACCGTGGGCAACGGGTTGTTGATAGGAATGGGTTTGGGCTATACCAAAAACGTTGTAATACACCACACCATGCAGCAAATGTCCAGATGCCAAATGTAGACTTGTATATATATATAGGCATGTTTTTGAAATAACACACCCGCACATATCTATAAAAGAGACAGCAAAGGGCATTTGCACACATGGCCTTTGCTGTTTTTGATATCTTTTTTTTTGCGCTATGATGGATGCTTTGTTTGAGCAAGAGTCATGAAGCATTTGCATTCAGAGTTTCTTTTTTGCAAATGCTTTTGCAAAACTCATTGTGTGCAGTTGGGGCAAGTCGTCACAAACTAGCTATCCATGGTGTTGTACATACCATGCTTTGCTGTTGCTGTGGCAAGATGCCATGATATATAGCTGAAAACAAGGCTTTCCTACAAACGGCACGATTTGCAACAAATGGCACTAGAATCACGCCTTTTGACAAAACGATGTCCAAAAGGCAAGGTTGGATTGTCAAGGCATAAAACCCGGGTCTGGAACAAAGCGGGCTCCACCCCTGCTAACATTCACACCCTCCAGCCAGTAGGGCAAGACGCACGGGTCTGGGTAGGTGACCAAACTCTCCCTCCCACCGAACAAGGTCTCCAAGTCCTCGGCGCCCCGATCGCGCCCGCACCACTGCGAACACCGCATCACCGCAGTCCCTGACTTGCAGTGTGCCTACCTTCTGCTCACCTACTGCGCAAACACCCGGGCCACCTACCTCCTGAGAGCTCTGCCTCCCATCCTTACACAAGCCTTTGCAAGGGCCCACGACGCAGCTGCAGCTGCGACCCTGGCCCACCTGCTCGGGCACGGCGCTCCAGGTCTACCTGACGCGCCGCTCGCCCGAGCCCGCCTTCCGTTCCGTTGCGGCGGACTTGGACTCCGGTCCGCAGCGGACTCCCGCCACGAAGCCCACTGGGCATCCTGGGCTGACACCTTGCCCACCCTGCAAAACCGCCTACCAGGCCTCGCTGACCACATCCTCCACCTACTCACAGGGGAAGCCCGAGCCATCCCCGCTGACGTTGACGCGGCCCGCCGCGCTGCCACCGCCGTGCGCAACGCCGGGTTCGCGGTGCCCCCCTGGGAGGCCCTCCCTGCGGCGCCCCCACCACATCCGAATGATGGCCGCCTACCCGATCCGGCCCGCGGCTGGCAACGTGCAGCATGTCACGCCCGAGACAACGCCGAGTTCGCAGCGCTCCTTTCTACCCTCGACACAGCGGGGCGCGCACTCATGTTGTCCCAGGCCGGCACGCACGCTAGCCGGGCTATCACCGCATTCCCCACGGCCATCGAGTTCCGCTTCGAGAACCCGCTCTTCCGGATCCTCCTGCTGCGACGCCTCCGACTGCCGCTTCCACCCACTGCCCACACCTGCTCCTGTCGCCGGCCGTTGGACGCCCTGGGCGACCATCGCGCCGCTTGCGCGCAGGCTGGAGTCTTGCGGTCCCGCGCCGTGCCGCTCGAGCGGGCTCTGGCGCGAATTTGCCGTGAGGCGGGTGCACGAGTCGCAACGAACGTGCCTCTCAGCCGAATGAACTTGGATGCGCCCATCTTAGACCACAGGACCATCGAAGTGTTGGCCAACGGGCTCCCCCTCTTCCATGGGGCGCAGCTGGCGGTCGACACGACACTGGTCAGTCCGGTCGGTCGGGATGGAACAGCACGCGTCCAAGCTCATCTAATCCCAGGAGCAGCCCTCACGGCAGCGGAGCAGCGGAAGCGCCGCTACGTGTACCCAGAGCTGCACACCGCCGCCCGGTGTCGCCTGGTGATCATCGCGCTTGAGATTGGCGGCAGGTGGTCTGAGGAGGCTGCGGATTTCATACGCCGCGCGGCCTCGGCGCGAGCTCGCGGGGACCCAGTGTCCTTGCGCCGCGCCGCTGCTGCGGCGTACGCCCACCGCTGGGTTGGCATCGCTTCGGTTGCCGCCCAGCGGGCGCTGGCCAGCAGCTTGCTTGAGCTGCCGGTCAGCGAGGATGGCGTGGACGGTGAGGAGGCCGACTTCCCCACCGTCCTCGCCGAGGCGAGCTGGGATGAGCCTCCGGCCCCCAGCCGCCTGGGACCCCGCTGACCCGCGCAGACGGTCAAAAAAAAAAAAAAAAACAATAGGTGAGTGCGTGGTGATGGAGTTAGTTGCATGTAAACCTACACAGTCTTTGGAAGCTTGTGGAGTACACCACCTACAAAGAAAATGGTGATTTCACAAGGGCCATCATAAGCAGTTGATACGCAGTTGCCACATTACAGCATCTACTGTACTTTTACCCTCAGTGTACCTTTTTGGAAATCTTTGGCACCTTGATTTGGGTGCAAATGTTCGATCTGCATTTGTTGCGGGGTACCCCACCAAACAAATTGATACTCAATGATATTCACAGCTGTTCCGAAATTAGCATTTTGGAGTCTTGGAATAGCAATACTGTAGTGGGTTCCGCCTTTGTATCAAATCCCCTGTAGCTGGCGTCGAAATAGTGAGCCTTGACGTCGGTTCAAAACAGGTATCAGCTCAAACTGATCAGGGCTGCAATGGTGTTTCACTTGGAACATTGACAAAATCCTGGTAATTGGTTAGATACACAAGTATGGAAGTCTAATGTTCAGCCTTGGTTCAGTCACAAGAAGGATTATATATAAATAAATCATTCGAAAAAGATGCTTTAAAATTACCATGGGACAAAAAAGGGACAACACTGCTGGGTGTTGCCATTGCTGTGTGTTTCTGGCAGGAGACCAAATCTGGATTCTCCAAGGTTCGCTGTTTGCTGGTAGATTTGATGGGTGTTTGAAAGAGGGTTGTTATGTCCAAGAAGATCCTGGTTTTGCAACACTGCTTAGGGGTGAAGAGTGATTCTACAAGAAATATTGAAGTTAAGAAAACAGCATGAAATGTGTTTTTTGTAATATAAAATTTGGAGATGTCGGGAGAAGTTGCATTCAGTTTTGTAAACTGCCAAGTGTTTGATTGTTTTCCCTAGCTTTTACAACATTCTAGGAGTCGTGAAGCCCCTTCTCCCTGTTTCATCCTTATCCTGCAACGTTTTAACTCAAAGTCACGTCGGGGGTGGGGGAACCCACCCTGGCGGGGTGGCGGCCCTTTCGCAATGAAGTTGGCCATGCTGGGCCCGGTGGGCCTCGCAGTCATCTTGCATCTTGGTGAAGAAGAAACGTCAGTGGCTAAAATGGGCCTGGTAGAAACATGATGAAACATGTATATCGTATGGGG
>OMLO01000433.1_pt1 | contig 26916 bp, 9 predicted proteins | sample 1674811 | NCBI WGS metagenome assembly OMLO01 (sample SAMN06265003, study PRJEB25207) | coral metagenome | isolation source: Coral host | place: Mexico:La Bocana,Puerto Morelos, Mexico | collected 2008-11-13
TCTTGACCTTGATAGCAAATTTGTTGAACGTGAGGCCAATTTTGTTTCTTGAATTTTGCACCATTTGGCTTTCCATAATGGACACATGGTGGAATGAAAGTTATCTTCAACACAGGCGGCCCAAGAGCGAGATGAGAGGAAATAATTAAAATGTAAATGAAACGTACGCGAACGTGACTCTTGACTACGAGCGGTGATGTGTTACAAAGATGCGGTTTACAAGGATTTGTATGGGAACTTTAAATACCTAAAATTTAATGTTTTGTTGATAAAACTGACTTGTCTTGCTTTCCTTTCACATTCTTTGTTGTTTCACGGTGTTTGAGGCCGTTTTAAAGCGTTTTCAGCGATGTAGCGTGCTAATTCCGAGTGATATTCCAGACCGAGGGGGTGTCTACAAGGGAGAGAAAGCAAGCACAAGAAGCAGTCTAATGAACAAGGACTGAGTCCGTTGTCAAGCTCGCACTCTAACGGAGATGGGCGTTTTCCCATACTGGTTAGTAAGGTAAAGTCTGCATACGAGTCAATTGGCCCATCAGGCGCTTCCCCAGTGTTTCATTGCATGAAGTGACTCGACTAAGAGTATTTCTAACCCCTGCCAGAAGGTATAAAGTTGAACGATTTAGTTCCCTTGTTAGATCCGAAGAGAAGTGTAAACGTAAAGGGTAAAGTGATAGCAAAACAACTCAACGAATAAAGCACGCACTTAAAAGGATTTCACTCCAATTCTCTCCACCATTTTTAACCCGGATGTCATAAACATTCACGTGTATCAGTTACGTAATCCAAGTAGTCACGCTTTTCGTTTTGTTTGTATAGAACGCATATGACAAAAACTTGATTTACCGGTTTGTAATTGATATCTAATTAAGTGTATATATTAGGGGCGTGTGATTTTTCACATAGGATAGGTTTTGTTGAATAAATCGAATTCAGGATAAAACGACTACGCTTTCTTCGTGTTATTAACACCGGAAATTGTGAAAGCAATCTATAAGGTTTTTGTTGTGGTGCAGATTATGCAAAAGATATGCAAATGATGTCGGCTTGTCTTGGGATAAGAAAAGTGCCAACTCAAGGTGAAAATCTCAAGGCACTCCAAATTTGACGACAGAGGTGAAGAAATGAAGAAATTTCCGGCCTAATGTTTACGAAGATCAACAAGACGTAATCCGCCCCACATATCGATAGTACTATCGTGCGGTGGCGGGTCGAGCTCCTGAAATATTAGATTTCGGACGCCACCGTAGCATTTGTCGAAAACTTCTCTAAAAACACCGCAGTTTTGCGAGCTTCTAAAGCTCATGATTACATCAGATTATAACCTTCAACCGCGGGCGTAGGATCCAACGCGAAAAATCTTGCTCTTGAGGATAAACTCTTCAGTTTACTCAAATAACAGTAAAAAAAATCATAAGACGAATTCGAAAAAAGATCCCACACAACGGGAGCGAGGAGAACAAGCTAGAACTTTACGAACTGGAATCCAATCCAAGCATTGAAATTTTGCCCCAAGACAGAACAACATTGTTGGGCCTGTTCAACAACAACTCAGTTCCGCACTTGCATGATGAGCTATCATATCGAAGGTCACACAAAAGCTCTTTTTATACCGTGTGGAACAAAATTTTTACGGGAGCGTTATCTTTGCGAGTCGGCGATATTTGTATTTTGCGGGAACTAATTTTTTCCATTGTTTCAGAGTTGTTGATTGTTGACTCGTTTCTCTAATTGGGTAATAATTTTTGCGATTTTCGCGAAGTAGCGTTCAAATTAAATTACAGCACCTTCGAATATTTTAAATTAAACTGCATGCAATTAACAAATGGAGCAACATGATGAGAAGTATGACATAGAAATCCAGTAATCAGTTGCACTCTTTCATGGTTACATCCTGCTCTTGTGTGGAATTGTAGATGCTCTTTTCAATGAAGTACCTTTAGACCATCCGATCCGATTTTTTGGTTTCTGAACATTTTGTTTCTCGTTTCACTGTTTTGTTTCTGAAGAAAAGAATGAATGATTAGGTTGAATAATAGGTTAGCTCATATCAATCATTATTCACTAGAAAATCTATGGGTTTGCTCATAGAGCTTTTTGGTCATCTTTCTCAATTTTCACTTGTCTGTCTGTTATTTTTCCTTTGGGACCTTGTTTAGTTTCGTAATCAAAGATAATATGCTGTACCATCCAATCTGACTCTGGATTGTATGACTCATTTTCATGGGAATCCCCCACCAAAATCTCAAAATTTGCATGTTGACAGGAAAAAATCTGCAGAAATTAAAATCGTAAATTGGAATTCGCTTCCCTAGAATTCTCTTGTAATCAGAAATGAAGGAGCACTAACTCGGAGTGATTTGTTTGAAATGCTTTTGGTGTGTTGTGAGTCCCTGGGTTAGAAAATACCGTAATGTGTTCTAAAAATAAAGTTAACGTCTTTAATTATAATAATACGGTCAACGATTCCGGCTTTGCATGCCCCCGAGATAATTGAACTGATTCCCTAGTACTTTCAATTTCTCTACAGGAAATAAAGTACTGTTGAATGACCAATAAAATCGATAAAATAAAATAGACAGCACTTTAACACTCCACAAACCCATCAAGACTTTGTCTTCCAATGAAATAAAAACAAGAAGCAACCTGCTATTAAAAAGTACTTGCCTTGGCACATACAGTCGTTTCTAAACAAGGGAAAAATCCCATCGCTTGCATGACTAACCATATTAAGATCATGATGCCGTGTGCAAGTTATTATTCACCCCCAAATATATCTATAGTAGTGTTCCTTGGCCGATTTCGAAGTAAATGTTCAGCACAATGCGCCGATTAACAATGTCTGGTGCTTCAAGTGAACGTACACAATTAAAATTCACAACGAAGGATAGGTAAGTGGATCACCTTCAACTCAGTATAGCAGCTTTCCAACTTTCAGATTGGGTTCTAGTAGAAAGCAAAACACTTTGTACTTGAAATTGTTCACATAAGGATATGCTACTACAATTGAACCTTTTAGTAGACTTCGCTCAAGTGTTTATAAACTCCAATCATTTATAAAAAGTGCAGTTTGCAGTTTCCATTGCAATCGTTTTACTTGAAAGAAATTAATACTGTATCCTTCGTGAATTTAGAGTTTCCTCGCAGACGTCAGCGAACTTGCCGATATACAACATATACGTTGGCAAAACGATCTCGACCTCTCAGACTCGCACAAAGCCCTTCTGAAACCACAAAGAAGCGCTTATCATTTGCGTGAACCTTCTAAACATCAACTTATATACTGGTTTTAATTGAACACGTTTAGCTGGTTGCAGTGGGTTCTGTTTTGGCTTGGCCTGCATTACAGTGTATGTCTACGGAAACACGTTCATAACCCCCAACGGTCACAAATGGCCCTACGCTGGCAACACTTTCTCATAAGTTTCAATTTAATACGGGCCACAAAGTGCCAGCGTTGCACAGGGCTTACTAGTAAGTTTTACTGTGACTTAGCTGTGAATGAGTGGCCAGTAATCGGAAAGCTGTATGTGTTATTGCCAAAGAAACCTCCGACAATAGGTCACGCACGTCGAATGTAGGTTGTGTCGCCCCATTGCCTTGTCGCCCCAAGTTGTGTCGCCCGATCGAAGTTATGTCGCCCCAACATCGAAGTTGTGTCGCCCCAGGGAAGTGTACGTAACGTATCGTATCGTGTCGATCGTTCAAACACGCAAACTTCGCTTGCAAACTTCAGGATGAATACTTTACATGTTTTAAGTCGTTCGAGTTAATGGATCAATGACTTTGAACAAACCTTATCCTCATAAGTTACATGCATGTTATAAGTCGTTTGAGTTAATCGATCGGTTACCCTCACAAAATTTTACTTCATATACGAAGTTACTTGTTATAAGTTAAGTTGGGGTGAAACAACTTCGATGTTGGGGCGACACAACTCGGGACGACACAACCTGACACCCGCACGTCTACATTGCATACAAATTTAAGCTACAGCTAGCATGACGACTGTGTAAGGCTTTCTTTCAGTTGCAAACCAGATAGAAAAGTAGCGCTGACCACAAAAGGCCTTGTATTCGTAAACAAGTGCAAGTAAAGTAATGCACTCGACACATCTAATAAATATATTAGTTTGTTTAGAGGAAAAACCCATCAACAATTATTACTGGATTTCAAACAGGATTTATCCAGGCCGATGGAAGCTAGAAACGTTGGTTTTGACAAAAAAAGAATGTCCGGAGCATCGTGAGAGAAATTCTCGGAAAACAACAACTCTATCTCACGGCTTAAAATTTAAACATTCCACACCTATGATGTCAATGAGAGAGGGAATGAGCACTTTCCCGCCAGTCTCCTGATGAATCTTGAAGAGGGTCAATGACTGAGTAACCATTCATGTGCCCAGGAAAGTACACGTATTAAGACGTTTGAAGAACCTCCAACGCCAACTTAACGGTTTAAGGTATGAGTTCGATCTTCACTTTGATATGAAATTGAGAACTAACAATTGAGAACGAACAGTAAACGACAAAGTTGGCATGCGGTGTAACTTATGGTCCACCACGGCAGCCTTCATAACTATGCACACCGAAGTAGAATTGTTGCTCTGGGAAATGTACGCCCTTAATCGAATCGGGAAACAAATAATTAGCGCGCTTAAGTGTTTGTCATGTCATTCCATAAGGGTTATCGGTCGTTTAGCTCTCACGTCGTTAACCCCCTAGCCGGTAAGCTCCCAACCAGGAATCGATTAGCCCCCAACCTTAAGTCCACCCGAGTCGATTAGCCGCAAAATAAAGTTTGCCTATTAAACTCACTATGGGTTTTGTCACTACGATCAACGGAAGCATAATCAAAACGTAATTTGAACGATGGAGAACTGACATATAAGGAAAAAACTCAGTGAGTTTAAGGCTAATCGACTCGTGTGGGGTCTAATTGACTTTAGGTTGGGGCCTAATCGACTTCTGGTAGGGGGCTAACAGGCTCCGGGCTAAGAGACTTGGGGCTAAACGAACGATTTGCGAAGATTGTGTGCCATTTTGACATAACGTCTCTTTCAATTGTTTCAGAACACCCAAGAAGATTTTAACATGGAGAACAACAACGTAAGTGCTAAGTTTTAAGTTTCCTCAGAAAACTACTGTCCAAGATACGGCACATTTTCACACCATCGAATTACTGACAACTGCTAAAGAATTCATATACATTAAGCTTCTCGCAAAATCAACGCCAAAACACGCTTTCAAGTGGACAGAACAGTCAAAACTAGAAGCATTTACGAAAATTATATCTATTTTGATCTTGTATAGAAGTTTAAGCTCATTCTAACACGGGCTTCACTTTCTCATTATCATTTCAGCAACAGCCTCTTAGGTAAGTCGACAACTCTCTTGAAGTTTTAGACAATACAAGTGGATGCTAATTATAATTTGCTTCAGTAGAGTATAAGCACAAGCATATAAACTGCAGCTACCTCAAACAAATGCAAGGGGGTAAATGTGTACCTTACTTATTTTTTTCCAGCCAACAATTCGAACTCGTGTAACCAATGGGTGCATAGTTCCATCATCTTGGGTTCTTGTGCAACACACTGTACTAGCAGTGTCCCCTCCTAAAGTGTGAACAAATGTATACTGTTCAATTTTGGAGGAGCAGGGATGGCGCAGTGGTGAGACTAATTGCCTCCCACATGTAAACTAACTAAGGCCTATATTGTAATTTGATTTTCTTTTAATTGTTTGAGCATCCTGGCAAATTGTTATGGGGAACCGAGCACAGACTAGTAGCACACTGATAAAACATTTGGGACTGTTGTCATTGAGATGTCAGTTGTTCTACATGCTGACGACAAACTTGTTGCTCTTTGGTCGAATCAAGAATGAGCAAGTTCACCCCAAACATATCATTATTAAAACACTGAGGGTCCACTATAAATAGTTGGCCACAACAGCCAGGGTTTTCAGTAGATGCCAGCAGCCAGTGGAATTCCACCGGTTGTACCTCAAATGAAGCTGCCCGTTCCCCAGTTCCCTGACCCCCCGAGATTGGCTCAGCCCTTCAGACCTTGATTTTTGTGGCCTGTTATGCTTTATTGGCTGCCTATGAAAATTCTACCGAGTAGTCTGAACAGGCATTACAGCTTATGTTCTGTAATGACAGCCCTGCATCTGGCTCCTACAGTCACTAGTACTGGAATGGAATTTACCTCTAAAAGACATACAGTATGGGTTATTGACCAAGCATGAGGCCAAGATGGCAGGATATTGGCCTTGTTCTTAATTTGCAAGTTTATGGATCTTGACTCTGTCTCAGTCCATAAACACACAAAAAAAGGGCCAGGCAAATATCCAGCCATCTTGACCAAACTAGCTTGACACAGAGGTCCAGCACTTCTTAGTATAACATGCAATATTATTTTAAAACTTCAAACAGAATTGTATCATAAATTAATCAGTCACTTACTTCTGATTTCAGTCATTTTCCCAGCAGAGATCAGCAAAAAATTATACAAAGAATCCTCCGCCATATGGCAACCGCAAGCCTAGAGGTAAGAACAACTTTAAATTACTATCTTTCCTGTTTAGAAATGTATATTTTCAACATGAAACCAAGAAATCCTATCTGTCAGATGATTTATTTAGATGGTTCTGTCATATCCAAGCTGTGTTCACAAATAAATGGATCTTATAATTATTACCTGTAACCACTCTTTTTACAAGCAATGCACCTCCACAAAGTAGCAAAACTTAACATATGATACAACATCTTGCATTCCATTTCACTGTGGACTCCATGCCCACATTTCCATGTTTGACTATCAGTAATAAGACAGTTTTGGAAGTAGCAAATCTCTATTAATCTCTATTCAATATTCTAATTGAATCACAAAAAACAGCCCAGTGCTTACAGATTGAACATATTGCCCTGCAGAGCTGTTGTGGCTTCTTTCTTCCATCCTTGGTTCTCATTCCAAATTTTGCACATATTGGGGTGAGAGTGGAACTTGAGTTCACCTGAAAAGTGCAGGACTCCAATGGGGTATATTAACTAATTTTTTTTTTCAAAAAAAAAGAAGAGAATCAAAATATGAAATTGCCTTTGACAATGCCCCATCCCCAAGCTGACCTGTTATAGCACATTCCCTATATGGGAGGGAGGGGGGGAAGGAAAGGAGGGGCTCAAAATTGAATAACATGGTCATTACACTGCACAGGAGCTTTTTTGGCTGGCCTTACTGAAAATTAGAGACTTCATGTACATGAAGCTATAAAGTATAATTATTATAGTATAATTATTACAATTGCTCAGTTTTAACAATAAACATTTTCATTTTCTTTATAGTCTGACTCCTTTGTCCTCAAAGATTACCAGCACACTGTAAATGGGCGTTTAATCCAACAATGCACAGAGCAAGGTGGTCTGTACCACCCCGTTGTGTAAGTTATTGATTTGTATAAAAGCACAAAATACATGTAATATATTAAATTAATTGACTAGGTGGGGAAGTTTTTTATTAATTTACATCTGGCCGTAGGCCATAACAAGTGTTGTTTTGGTCGTCCCTACTATTTTTTAGTCTTCACTGATGACCAGACGACTGGGAATATGGATGACTGCTTACTGAAGAGGTGACAGAAAAAAAACCTGAACAGACTTCCAAAATTGACTTTAAAAAAGATGAAAAAAACTCATTCTTTGCACTATGAAATGGAGATGGCAAGCCTATTTCACGGGTGGTCGATTTCCCAGTTTTGTGCAGACTATACCTAAACCATACCTTGGCTAAACCAGGGTAAAGGTCCTAGAGATCATACACATGTACTAAGTCTAATGGCACTGATGTGACAATACATACCAGAAGTAGTTCCCATATTACTATTTGCTTTTAAGTATGGAAAGGTAAATTCAAATGAAATCTTTGGAGGAATACTTTTTGATCCAGATCAAACAATGCTCATGTCAGATTCAAGGCTAATTGTAAGTTTCTCTGAAAAATGACCGGCTATCCCAATTTCCTTTTTAGATTGCAACAGCACTTGCTTAGAACCCAATTTAATGACAGTACATGGCACTGTGTTGCACATTAACATCTGTCTCACCATACTAACCACACCTAGCCTCTAACATCAATGAAGGGACCATACAAGGAAAACACCAAAGTGATGCAAGTTCTATTTATTTCAGAATCAGTGGCTGGGAGCCTCTGGTGGCAAGAGTCTCTACAGAGGAGCAGTGAGCTCATGGTATGTAGATGTGTAGTGTAGAGTATACATGTCAAGTTAATAGGAACCAAACTTGAAGAATCAGAAGATGGGTGCAATTTTTCCCTACTTTTACTTGTACATGTAAATATGCATATTTATTTTTTTTCTAAAGCATCTCAGCGGTCCGGAATCCTAAATCCTTGAATCTGATTGGCTAATTCCGTGCACTCGAGCCGTCCGGATTTTCCCATACGGACCCCACGTACGGACCGCTCCGAGTTTTCCAACATTGAGAAAAAAAATAAACAAGTTATTTTCCGGCCTAGGTCGGTCCGTATTGGGAAAAACTGTGCCCTTGGTCTTGAGCACGGCACTCGGCCTGCGGCCGCGGGCCGTACTCAAGACCTCAGGCACAGTTTTTCCCAATACGGACCTCCCAGCCGGCAAATAACATATATATATTCTTTACTTCTTGGGTTTCAGTTTGCCAACCTGACCAAATGAGTTTAGCATGTTATGGGAGCAATATGATCTTTTTAACAAACATGTTCATTTTTATCTCAGAGACTACTTTTTGTCACATGATTTCTGAGAAAATAATTGCCACAGAACAAATATAAACTTTCAACCCTCAAGGCTCATGAAATCCCACACGTTCAAAAAAATATGTTCAAAGCAGTTTCAGTTTCCCTATGGAAAGCATGGAGGTCTAATGGAAAGAATTCTTCTTTACAAGTAACATTACGTTTTGCAATGATCTCAGGTAATTTGTCTTTCATCTTTGTCTTTACCCGTCTTTGTCCTTACTCAGCTGCCCATCCAATCAATTTTGAAGCCAAACCCTAACCAAAATTTGAAACTTGCCCCAGTTCCCTGTGCAGTATTGGAATGGCCTATTTATGGGCATTTGACAAAAATAGACTGTCAAAGACTGCATGAAGACTGCATGTGGCTACTGTTTTACAAGTCAGTTGTATGGCAACAATTAGAGAATGATAATGAACCTCTCTGGATGCTCTCTTAAATATTGAATACCAGCAGCTCTTATGTCTAAATGATGATCAGGATTACTGTATAACTGATATGATACAGACTTAAAGAAGCAATCACCACCTCCATCAGCATCTAGAAGTCTCAAATCAAGCATGCTCAGTCCAGAGTTCAACTGGTTATCAGACCCGCCACATATGTACATGCTACTTTTCTAGGCACTGGGTTTAACTTGACATCTTCAGATAACAAAATTTAAAAATTTGCCAAAAGATTGCGTTGCTTCCCTTTCTTCTAAATTTTGGGTATATGGCATTTAAAGTTTTATGCAATTACATGCCGGTTTGGAGATGCGGGGGGCACACCCCCCCCCCCCCCCTTGGGCAAGTGTTGTCAAGTTAGCAAATTATTAGTATGCAAGTGACAAGTATAATGGCTTCATTTGGGGAGAAATGTTTATTAGCTCAAAATTAGGGCAAAATCTTTCAGAGATGGAAGTCAGGGCATTTGTAAGGATACAGCAAGTAATTTGGGACCAGTTGCTGGCTTCTGAGGCTAAATTTATCCAGAGTTGAGCTTTTTTTCATTTTCGTGTTAAAAGCTATGTGGCATAATATTATCTGCTTGTTCTGCTATACTTCCCCGTTTTTATTCTTTGTCTTTCTGTAACTCCCTGAGTCAATTTTTTCATCTAATTCAGTTAACAGAAGATGTTCCCATTCACGTTTTAAAAGCTCTCAGACAATAATCTGGATTTTTTTGACCAAAGTTTTTGCAAAGCTTGAGCTCTGCATGATTTTGTAATTGGAGATTCTTGTTGACCCTGAAGGAATAAATATCAGGCAAAGGTCATTTCATTGACGATTCTAACAAATATAAATTTATATCTGAGTTAAATTTCAAATGAGCTGGGTTTTTAGTTTTTTAATGTTTAGCTGGAAATTGATCTGAGGGCTCGCATTCAAACGTTGGAAGAGAAAGTTCCTTTGTTATGAACACATGAACAAAAGAAACTAGATCACCTGAACATTTCCCAAAGTTAACTCACTCACTTACTTAACAGGAGTGACAGCATAGTGGCTATTGTTGCATAGCAACAGTAGCCACAAAAACAATTCACTGGTGTGACTGAAAGTAGTGAGAGCTTAGTTCCCTAGCTAAGCATTTCGAAGCATTCCATCGGATGCAAGCTGCAAAAGTTTTCTTGTTACCGGTTGGTTGTTATTATTATAGTAAACGGAATTCTGAAGGAAATGAATAGAGCATAATAGGACAGGGCGCTGGGCATGAACCCATTAATTTTGACATTGTTGTAGCATTTATATGTTATAACCTCTCATTATTCACTGATGAGAATTTGTTATTAAAAGATTTTCATGAAATTGACAACCTCTTTCCTATGATGAGAGGATACAATGAAGGAGAAACCAATGGCAGTGAGAGTCTTCCATGTTGAGAAGCACACAAAGAACTGTAATGTTGAACAACAGGCCTTGACCACCATCTTTGTTTCACTGTTGTTTAAAGTGCACATAACCTCAAAAATTATATTTCACAAAAAAAAAAACAAAGCTTATTTTGTGGAGCAATTTTGTGACAATTTTTTTGATTTGGTTAAATTCTTGATTTTCCATGGCTCGTCAAAGTAGGTTGAAATGCAGCGATTTTGGTTGAGGGCCAGATTGTGACGTCAAACTGAGAACACATTGAATCTGTATTTCACATAATTATGTACTTGTGTTTGTGGAAAAGGCTGGGAAAGTAGTTCATAAAGCACCACAAGTCAGGTGCATTTTTGGGGCATGTAGCAACACAAAAAACTTACAGGAGATATTCCTCTTGATACCATACTGTTTTATGGAGAGACGATCGTCCTGAAGGGAAGAAACGTACCGGCTGCTGGTCACTTAGACACTTCAGAAAGTAAAGTTTACATAGTGAGTTCAGTGGTTTCTTCTAAGCATTTGTTCAAACCAGACTTTTTCACTTGAAGCCTGGATTTTAAAGACGTTCGCACTAATTGTTTCTGCGCATCCTTACTGTGCACAAAATTTACATGACATGCCATGCATTGAGTGCGCACACTAAGTAGTAAAGTGAACAATAATAGGGAAAATGGCCATTGCTATAACTTTGCATGGATTTAACGATCTTGGACGTTCGGTGACCCCTATTTTTCTTTCGATGGGACATTTTCTCTACCAATTTTCTACGTTTTGTGAAAAAATGAAAATCGAGTAGAAGTTTGAATTGTTTACAAAATGCTTCATGGAATTCCTTTCATTTTCAGCAGCAGTTTCAAATGCCTCTTTAAGGATTAAGGTTTGTGAAAATGATGGCAATATTTGAAATTATTAATGCCACAGATTCACTCATACAAAATGTCATTAGGATAGTTTGCCACTGTTGACTTATCTTTGATATTTTAACCTCAAAACCCTTGGAGACCATGCTGAATTACACACACCAATTAATCAAAATCAGCAGACTAGTTTTCCACACGCCTTATCTCTGAAACGAAGCCGAAGACCCCCAATTTTTATTTCATTTCTGGGACAAGTAAATCATTATCTGTCCCCAGTAAAAGTTTTAAAAAAATCTATTAAGCAGAAAATTTATGCGTGAGAGTCTTTGGGAGAGTCTTTGCGAATTTGGGATAAGTGCTTTCACATCAATTCATGCAGCCATTGTTGTATCTGATCTGAGAAACGGCAGCAGTCAGTCAGCACAGCTGACAGTATTTGCCCTCTGCTAATCTTTAAACCCCATTTCAAAAGGCATACAGGTTTAATCCTTGGATATTCAGGCACACACGTTAAAAAAACATCAGCGCCAATATCTTCAAGAACAATGTCACTCTTCTTTGAGTCTTGACACCTTCTAAATGACTACAACAATAACATTCTGAATGATGTTTTGAAGGGAAGCGACCCTACAATCCACACTTGCATGTAAAGAACACAAACATTGTGATGAGACTTAATCATTTTGATCTAGTCCATTAAACACATGCAGTTAAAATAATTTGAGAAAGTTAACAGACTTGACTGTTATTACAAAATTATATTAATGCTTAATATTTTGCCAGCAAATTGTTGGGGAGACCTAACAAATTGTAACTGTTACAATTTACACATTATATCCTCTCATCATTCACTGACGAGAATGTGTTTTTAAAAGGTTGTCATAAAATGGATGAGCTCTTATGTAATGTATACAGAAAACATAAAAGATTTACTTTTAGATAAGAAAACATTATTGGCTGAGAAATTCGATAAGATCAGAATTTGATCATTTAATTAAGTGAGCGAATTGTCACATTTTTGCGACACTAAAGAAAAGGAAAAGAAAAGGCTATTGTAAAAATAATGGTAAGTCTTTTTCATTACTGGGTATTACCTTGTGTAATGCTGACGCAGCAGGGCAAATGCCATCCTTGATTTTACTTAGGTAAAGACAAGGTTGAGTGTGAGAATACCTTGGCAATCATGCGTGGAGACCCTGCACCAACAGAAACTGGGTAAATGCTTTCAGGCGATACTGTAACATCTAAGTTGTCACCAGCTAAGTTGAAATTGAAATAAAGTCAGTGTTAAGCCCTGAGTCCATGTACCAGTAGAAGCATGATCTAGCAATAAAGTGTAAACATTGGTTAGTACTGTGAATGCAGACAAAAAATTCCTAGACAATATACTTAATACTGCAGTACCTCTACAAATATAATGAATCAAAATTTTTGTTTTTGGACTGTCAGACTGTTTCCAGACACCATTTTTTGGTGTATCAATGGAATTGCCTGTCTTTTTCACTTAAAAACAATTTTGACATATCAAGTTTGATTATACAACTAGAAAGACGTTATTTTTAGCTTATTAAACAAGAAAGGTTGCTTATTAAGCAAGAAAGGAAGATATACTTGCTTATTAAACAAGTGTCACACAATACCTGTTACAGTAAGTTCATCTGCAAATTTTACAGAAAAATATCAACAATGAAAAAGACAAGTCATTCTATTTGAAACTTTGAAAATGCCAGTCTGTTGAAAATACTGAGAAAATTAAGAATTATTTTGAAGACAGCAAGAGCAGAAGATTACAATAAATGTAGACTATCGTCAGTAGCACTATGTTTTCAGGTTAAGATATAAGCTTAAATTGAATACGATCAATCAATCTCTGGATTAAACAACATTATGAGCACCATCGTTAAGTCGAAAAATTACCAGGGCCAGAAATTTTGTGCTTTCTGCGTTAGCTTTGAAAAACAAAATGTGAGGCAGACCTAAAAGAGCGATAGTCCATTCTTCCACTACTAGAAATTTGTAATGAACAATCCACGGACTGCACAAATGCCACAAAGAACATCAATTTTTGGTTATCAATCAAGTAACTTTTGCATATCACATGAAAATGTCCGCTCTTCTTGTTTGATAATCAAGTCTTAAAACAATTTCATGCCCCACCATCAATGGACTGCGCTGCAGTCATACATGACGTGATTACCTGTGACCTTGAGTGTCCTTAACATGATTATTGTATAATCTGCAGTTATGAAGTCACAGGTGCTAATTTCGAAAATTCACTGTATGCTTTCTGCCAATCAGAAAAGAGATAGTGAATTCAATTCATAATGATACAATAATCATGTCAATGCTTTGTCTTGCTTGGCATCAGTGAAGAAGCAAAAACATGACTTTTTTTGGTTTCTTTCAATGTATAATAAAACAATTACTAGATTCGGTTTTTGTTATATCCAGAATAATCAAGGTCTCTGTAAGGGTTATCAGCCTCAGCCTTCAGCTTCGGCTGATAACCCCTACCTCGACTTTCATTATTCTAAATATTACAAAAACCTCATCCAATAACATTTGTTTATTAGTAGAGATGACCGTGATATGACGAAACTGGGTTTTTAAAAAAACAAATAAGCTTAACCTTTTCCACACCGGAAAACATGTACTTGGTATTCAAGACTTCCACTTGAAAAATATTAGGTAAGATCATGTGACAGTGGGTAAAAACGAACCAGAGACAGCGGCAGAAAACGAGATTTCTGCTCAGAAGCAGATGAATGTGAGGTTATAGGTAAAGGAGAAACTTACAACCTTTCAGCTGTCGTTGTATGGTTGTTCTTTAGCGAATACTTCATTATAGCGTTCAGGAAGATTTGTTTTGATCTTTCTTTCATTTTACGTAAGTTAAACTACATTGACCTGGGATACGAACTCGATCCCGGACGAAGCTCAAGGAACACAACTCTATTATTATTAATCGCATACCTTGGCAGTTTACAAGTTTTACAAGCCCCTTGCTTATACACTTACAAGAGATAAGTGCAAAGCTCTAAAACAAGCTTCGGTTCACTTCAGACGATAATTAAAGCTCCCGAAGTTGAAGTTGCATTAAACTAAAATCTTCTAGGTAAAAAGCGAAGGTGTAAAATTAGCATCAACGCGTATCAACGCTTGCGTAAAAAGCTTGCTTCAAACATACGCATTCTTTCGCTTAAAGCTTTAAGAAAAAACGTTTGATAAAGGAATCTCGTCACTGTTACCTTTTTTCTGGCCTACTTCATACGTCTTCAATACGTTCGAAACAATAAATTGTCCGTTGAAAGGCTGCATACTTTCAATCATTTCGTGTGCCCAGGCGTACGTCTGGACTCTTGGGACAGTACAGGTGCGCAGGAGCGCCGTTTTATCCAATAAGGAAGGTTCATCGGGAAATGACAAAGAGTGAAAAGAGTGTCCATTGTCGAGAAATTTTGAGGTGATAAGCTTCCGATTGTTATTGTAAACTTCTTCAAATACTCTTCTCTATAGAGGTTCGAAAAGACTTCATATTTTGGAGAAGGCAAAACTTGTCATCGGCTCGGGTACAATGTCCCTTGGAGAATTAAAGCGCTAGCTGCAACACGAGAAAAATAGTTGGGAAAATTCTAAAGATACCGGCATATACCTTGATTATCCTAAGCTCAGCTAAATGCCGCTTATTAGTAAAATGTTCCCGCTCCACCTCGCAATAACGAAGTCTCACTGAAGCCTCGTTTTGCAATCAAAAGTCAGCTAGAAGCCAAAAGAACGCTAGAATTTCACCACTGAAAAAGGGTGGGCAATGGAGGAACAAATCTTTTGTCTTGTGTTGTAGCTTAAGTGCGTTAACTCAGCCAGATTCATTTCTCTGTTGTCGTTCGCGGCTTGTGTTAAAAAATTTTCACTTATAATTCGTCTGCAGGAGTGGGACCATCGTCCCCCTGGGTCTCACATGTTCCCGCCCTTTTGAAGCCAACATGCTGTTAGGCGTTTTTTTTTACCAAAACTAAAATAATTCGCTCTGACGAAGCTCGAAACGTCAGCTTTATAACTAGTTACGGTGGCCAATTTACATTTTCAACTTAGTTGATATAATAAAAATAAGAGAAGCGACTGACCGCAAGTTATTGCGGAGCGGGAGGGAGCCAAATAGACTGCAAAACAGCCGTTTTCCTTCCCTATGTGGAAGGCGCCGTAAGCGCAAACTTGCCTGCTCGCGCTCCAAACCTTTCGTTCGAATTCTGCCCGCGTCGCTAAAAATACGACTGTTTTTAAGTGAGGGCATTTAAGTACGATGGCCCACAGGGGACATGCTGCAACTTTAAAAGTTGCTGCATTTTCAAATAACACCTGCTGCAATGTTAAAAGTTGCTGCAATTTTAAATATCTGCTGCAATGTTAAAAGTTGATGTGATTTTGAATTGGTTTATGCAACATATAAGAAAAAGTTGCTGTAAAGAAAATACAACAAAGTTTCTGCAAATAAAAAAAAGCTGCTGCAAAAATAAAAAGTACGGGTAGTTGCTGCAAAATAAAACAAAGCCGCTGCAAAACTAAAAGTTTGCTGCAAAAATAAAATAAAGTATTATGTGCACACATAGTGTCTGGGAAGGTCTTGGCTGAATCACAATGTGAGGGAGGCCACGTTTCTTCCCTTTCGATTTTAGCTGATTTTGAAAATGTTCTGCTCTTCTTGCGGAGAAAGCTGTCCACTTGGGGCCAAATATTGCCACAAATGCGGTCATCGTCTACAGCAGAACGCCACCTAGGCTACAGCTAGAGTCGATGAGCTAATTAAGGGGTACTTTCATCGTGGGTATCCGTACCAAACAATTGTTGGTTTGTTAGAAAAACATGATGGCGTTCGAATACACGTCAGAACGCTGAAAAGGAAATTGAGAGGAAATTGAGGTGCTGGATCACTGGCTGGATATCGCTATATTTGGTATGCTCTTCGATTAAGGCATCATGTGAATGTTCCGCGCAGCCTGGTTGCAAGCATTATGAAAGATTTTGTCCCGGAGAGAGTACAAGAAAGAAGGTCATGGCGGCTGAGGAGAAGCGCTTATGTTTCCTATGGACCAAACTTCTGCTGGCATGTAGATGGTAGGTGTAAATTTGGTTATAAGTCACATTATTCAGGTGGACCGTTTCCCCCGCAAGAAGAGCAGAACATTTTCAAAATCGAAAGGGAAAAAACATGGCCTTCCTCAGATCGTGATTTGGCCCAGACCTTCCAAGCCACCATGCGTGCTCATAATACTTTATTTTATTTTTGCAGCAACTTCTGTTTATTTGCAGCAACCTTTTATTTTTGCAGCAACTTTGTTTTGTTTTGCAGCAAGTTTTTATTTTTGCAGTAACTTTTATTTTTGCAGCAACTTTTTCTTTACAGCAACTTTTCCTTATATGTTGCAATCAACATTGCAGCAGATATTATTTAAAAATGCAGCAACTTTTAAAATTGAAGCATGTCCCCTGTGGGCCACCGTATTTAAGTGAGGCTCTTTCGGGATACGGGATATTTAGGTGACACATTACCGGGACACGGAAAAATAAGTGGGATCTGGTTTACTCAGAATAGATATCTCACGATATTCAGGAGTAGGAAAATTTTTGAAGGCCTAACTACAGGATACGATTGAATTCGATTGATTTTTCGTTCGGTTTTGTTCGATTGACTACGCTGATTGGTTGAGGAAGGAAAATTTTGAGGTCTTTGAGGGTTAAATCTAAATTTGTTTGATCACTCGCATCTTTTGTTCGGTTCTAGCATCGTTTAATTTAAGCTAATTTATGTTTGACGCAAATTTTAGTATAGTCCATTATGGTAGTCCATGGACTAATGGTCAGCGAAATACACTTACCCTGAGAAAGTTGTTTTCATCACTTGGCGTTCTCCATTTAAATTCTCCCAGGAGGGTCTCTAATTACAGTAATTATGTGAATTTGGTTGTGAAAGTACACGTTCGAAAAAAGGTCTTGAAAATATGCAACCTCCACTTTAATCCTTTGTGTTGAAGATAACTATTATACAATTTGGCCCCAAGAAATTTTCGAACCACAGCCCGCAAATTTTCGTTGAATGGATCGTGCCATGGGCAGCGCTTTCGATAGCATGATGGCGTGACGTGCTTAGGCGGTATACTGATTGCGCTCAAAATACTCAAAATACAAAGGACACCGAAGAACGCAAGCAGTCGCTTGTACATTTTTTGTATACTTTTTCTCTGCTATGAGGAAACAGATGCGGTTAGGTTTTTCTTAACCCCATTTCACAAACTCAGTCTATAACCTGTGTACAAAGACGCTTTCCTAAGAGAACGACAATCTGCCCATAGGAAATTGCTGAACCGTATTTGAAATAATGCAAATAATAGTATGAAACACTGCTAATTCTTCGTATTAGAAGAGAAGCAATCGAACTTTTCTTGCTAAGGGTTCAGTAAATACTGGCAGCTAGTAGTAAGTTTATAAGAAAAATTAACAGAGTAGGGGTGATTCATGCTATTAGATGTTCGAGCGACATTGAAGTGATCGCAATTTGCAACGTGCAAACAAATATAACCTAGTCATATGCATGTACAAAACTAAGGGGTAGCAAATAGTCTATATTCCCCATAACCGAACGTATTTATAACTAATACCTGCCCGACTATATAGATTTCAAAAGGTTTTTTTCGCACGAGAAATACAGCTCAGAGTAGCAAATGAAGAATTAGTACTGAGCTTTCATTGCCCTTCTGTAAGAGCTCCCGCCATGATCAGTTAATTAATTATACTTAATTACTCAGTAACAATCAAAATAATGTTGGATACCTTACTTCATAATGGAAGTTCTGACTTAAATGGAAACGGAAAATTAATGTAATAGTAGTTGTTTCTAGCTATGAAATCAATGTCGACAGAGGAAAAGGTGAAAGCCACTAATGTGATCTACTGACGAAATCGGCGAAAGCCGTCAACGGAACTCAATCTGAACGCGGGTGTTACAGGCAACGTAGAAGAAACATTACTGTAAGAAGGATTGGTTTTTGCGGGCGACCCAGAGGAGCCCGCAACCTTAATCTCAACGTTACAAATTACAAACGTATGCGCGGCAGTTATATAGTTTGGCCCTGGGTGGACTTCCACTAAGAATGTATGGAATGCAAAGAATGTAATGTGTACCGTGGATCAGCGCCGTCCACTCCAATTCGTCGTTTCCTGTTCACTGTTCACTTTGAACCACTTTGTTCACCACAAAATAAGTCAACTGTATTGTTACAAGCCTCGCTCAAAACACTGAGATATCACGGTGAAATCAGCACAACATTTTACTTCAGGTCCCAAAATATTTCATTACACCAAAAGCCAAAGATGTGTAACACGCTTATTAATCATCCTCAATGCACAACTCATTACAACTTAGTACAACTCTGCAATATTTTTATTAACCCAGAAGCACTAAGCATCGTCCTCGCCCGCAGTTCCTAACCTTAGGTTACTTCTAGTATTATTTGTAAAGCTCCACATTCAGTCATGTGTGGCCTATATTTTGCATGTACGAGGTATTTACGCCGAGAAGACGCGGTCGTCAGGAACACGAAGAAGGGCTTGTATTATGACAAAGCATGACACGACAAACTTACCATCGCCTAATTGACTCCTTGAACACGGATACCCATGCATCATATGATTGAAGCTATCTAACAGCTAGATTCGATTTAAAGATCCAGTAAGTAGTGAAGTGTTGTTCTCGTTCTTGATAGCATGTAGGGATGCACTTCCGATACTTACTACCGATGAGAATAAACTATTCCGTGACACGACGTCACGTTGACACAGGCTGAGTGTTAACCAATAGTGTTGTCGTGACAAAATGTTAATAATTGACAATGATTACAAACAATTTGATTGACACTTTTAATTAATATATCAGGTTCATTAAATTTCAGTTCAGTTGTTGCACTTGTTTCACTAGACGTGCACGCAGGTCCAATGTTAACGGGAAACCGGCGACAGAAGTAAGTCTTTCGATTCTAGTTTTCTTTCGTTTCTGGTTTTTGCTGTCGGTTCATTATTTACTTTTTTATAATAAGTGTTGTAAATACTAGAATGTTTCGTAATTATATTTCATAACTGTATGTTTAGATCGAACAAATTTGCGTTGTTGATTATACGATTGATGGTTTCCCTGCCTTAACATCCGCGTTGAGTCGATTATCCAACGGTCCAAATAGAAAACACGAGCCAGTTCCGGTGGTCAAATAAACTATAGCATGACATTAGCACGATTCTTACCACATTAGAACTCATCTGAGAACTTGGTGGAGAACGCTTTCAACATCAGTTAAAAATGGTGATAGGCTTGTTCCCCTTACTGTCCTTACTGACCTTACTCGCCGTTCAAACTGAGCGATCGAGCTCAATAAATGTAGTAGATGTAGATGCAGATGACTAGCTCATCACGATTTCAAGTGGCGATGCCAAGCAAAGAAAATCGCCAGTTTTCCACATTCAGCCAACACGAGTCTGAAAAGTCGCCGCAGTCTAAGTTTTCCTACGATCCCTATACAGATCAGTTGCAAGCCAACCCTTCATTTGGTTGGGATAAAATATTTGACTTAAAAATAGCCTTGAAAACTTTTCCTACATAACATAACGTGATGCATTTACAATAATGCTTTAGATTCATCTAGCTAATGGACTTACTTTGTGGATCTCGCTCACGTTGAAATGATCCCATGGAATAATCTACTGAGAATCATGCACTGATTGATGCGTTGAGGTCCAAGCTACCAATAATTTTATCCTAAGAGGAAAGAAAACTGTCAACCCTGAGCCCGGTTAGAGGCTGATATTTTTGGAAAACTAACTATACTTTGTTCTCAGAAGACAACAAATGTTGAATGACAAGCATTGGCAGTATTTTCGTCGTACAAGTAGGCCACGTGCAACTCTGAAAGAAGTTCCCTTTGTGTTCCGTTACCTCAGTTTCAAATAATGACATGCAGCGCATGATATATAAACAGCGCATGACTGACATCATGACAGATTAGTTACAGCTGACCTCTTACGTTCTCGTGTCTTCTTTCGCATTGAGATGTAGAGAGCTGTCATCAAGGTTCGTAAGAAGGGAAGTTTCCTCCTTGAATATGGAAGTCGTGTTAAGAATCGAATCGAATTATGGTAACACGAGTAAGAAACTACAACATCAGCTTGCCCTTGCTTGGAGGAGTTTTTCCATATGCCATGTAGAAAGAAAAAAGTCCTCTTCATTTCATTGAATAGACTCTCGAAACTGAGCGCGTCCTGAGTAGTTTCATGCAAATATTCAGAACAGTGGTAAAGGATTCTTTGAGTCTGGTGCTGAGAAATACGAAAGGAAGTTAGGATAATGCGAGATACTGTAGGAGCGCGGAGACGTCAGCGAGTGTTTTCACTTTATTCCTTTCTCCTAAACTTTCACAGCTGTTCGATAGAAACCGGCAACTGAAAGAAATTGTTTTCTACTTAATGGTGTTCCATGCGGTATTCTCTAGATCACATTGCAGGAAACGTAGGAATTGTATTTAAGTAGGGTACTGCATTGTGGGTTAGTTATCTAAGTAACTCATTCTGTGAGTAATGTAACTACTTCTTTAAGGTAGTCTTCTTGGTCGGGATTTTGTTGTGCGTACTGTTTAGACTATCTTTTTTAATGATTCCCCCGTATGAGCCTCCATTACACGCTAGTTCCAGTCCTATATATTATGTCCCATTATGTAGTTAAATAGTTTCATCACGTATCTTGGTTTAGTACGTAAATATAAAGAGTTTCCCTTACAAGAAAGTTGGCCCTTCCTGACGATAAGACTGGGTACAAGTCTACTGTCGGACAGCTTTTACTGGGCTCCCTCGCGTCAATCCGTCTTGTACTGAGTGGGGCGGTACGGGTTACGTTCCCAATAAGGCATCAAATTGAAGGGGTTCTAAGCCCACCCTTCAAAAATAGTAAAAAATTTATGGTATTTTCTGTATATACAGCTTTTTCTCTTTTGGTCCTTAATGTTAAAAGCATTTTAAATTTATTCCTGAACGATTCATTATTTCTTTTCGACATTTATGTGTTGTATTAGAACTGGAAACGTCAAGTTGAAAGTTAATTAATCAAATTAATGAAATATTCTTCTCTCTTAGGTTCAGAAACCTGCAAAGGTGGTACAGCACACTCGGAGTGGCCGTTTATAGGTGTAGATTTAGTCACGTTGATAATTTGCCGAGTGTTGTAAATCATAATTATGTAGCTTAGGTTTCTGGGGTGTATAGCACTCATTAACAAGAGGCTTTCTGAAGCCACACATTTCGAGGTTACGAAAGATGTGCAACATATTAAAACATATTAAAACCATACTACTGAACGTGCACAAAGCACTGCTGTTATCTCTAGTAGTCTGGTTGTCTGCCTTGATCATGAAGGTTCCATGATGCTAAGTTAAAGTTACTCAATCCAAGTGCTCCCTGGTGATGACTGTGGTCAGGATTTACCAAATTCCTGGCCACCACCAAAGTTCTCTCGGCCCCGTTACAGAGGTGTGTCATAACTATCATAATTATCTTCCTTGTGAATGCACTACCACCGATCCTCGCTAAAAACAGCACGAATGCACTTCTGGAGAAACACACAAAGAGGCAGTGAGCGACGAGGGTGTGTGGTATTAGGGGTATCTCTGAAGGCTCAAATATGCATGCGTAAAAATGTATGCGTAACAGTAAAATGCATAAAAGTGGCACAATATCATTAGTCAGGGAGCATATGTCATAAAATAAATTACCGTGGGATTTTTATGGTGAAAGCAAACCACCTCCCTAGACGTGTTAAGGGAAACCCGAGGAACACAAAAAAATGTTGTCGGCAATTTTCTAACCTGCACCGGCGGCCGCTATGGGGGTCTACTTTTAGACCTATATGGCTCAACATTCTTTAATATAGTCTATCTAATACATATCCATAGACTTAAGTACTAAATACTGGTCACGTGATCAAGTGATCAGCTCGAAAGCGAGGCTGGTCGTTTATTGTCTTCAAATAAGCATCAAAGACCTGAAATTTGGTATCGAAAATTGATCAGAGAGTTACATTTATCAAAGAGAATTTATTTCATTTTTAAAAACTATATCCAAATCAATAGCTCATTGAAATCGGGAAAAACAATGATCTTGGTCAGCGGTCATTTTCATCATTTTAGAGGTGCGCCATGTTGGATTTACAGATCATCTAGAGCGACATGTTTTGTGGTTTTTTAAGAAGACATGGAAACGGATTCTGGTTCAAAAACAAATGAACCTGAGGCCCAATGGTTGGATTTACATTTATGTATAATTTGTCAAAAGAAAAAAAAAAAAACAAAATCGAGTTGAAAACCCGAAGCTCACGAAAAAGTTAGATGGCAAGAATACCTTCCACGGCACAGCGATGGCAATTTACCAAAGGCAGGAACCAGACGATATAGCACCAGAGCTGACCTTAGATCCCGGAGATCAGTGTCGTCGCTCAATCAAACAGCTTCCCGAGTCTTCCCGAGTCTGTGACAACCTTGCTAGAATGCCCGGCGCCCCCGGAAAGCCTGTTGGTCCCACCTTCCCCCAGTTTGGATTGTGTACCGAGGACAAGTTTCCATTGTACATCAAGAAGCAAGATTTCACATGGCTTCTAGGACGCAGTTTGACCAGAACGATGAAGAAGCTCAAGACGATCAGCCCCTTAGTACCAACATTACCAGCTTCACTCACTATATTTCGTGTGTAACTAGCGTATATCAATGAAAGAAAAAGAAAGAAAAGAAAAAATGCCATAAGAACAAATTTTTGAATTATCTCTAAAACTCCAAAGTTTGGGTGACCCTATATGTCATGGTTGTTACGGTAATGTCAATGACTCTCAACGAACAGTTGTGAAATCAGAATGTTGTCGACAAATAAACGTACTGCAGCAACCTCTTTCCCAGGGTAGACCCTGGGAATGAGGTTGGTCATGCCAACTAAAAGTTTCTGAAAGTTCTAGAATCCATGGATAAAAAATATTATGACATGATATCTAGTCCTTGAAATTATTGATGGCCTTAAGAATAGTTCCTTTGACCAAGTTAGCAAACTTCTGGGCTGTGGTATCACTTACAACGTTGCTGTAATAAATGACAGTCCAAAACAGTTTACCACTGAAAGTTAATATGTTATTATTAAATAACAATCCTCGCTGGTGCACTGCAGAACAGCCGAACCTGGCACGGAGGATGACGTCATCATACGGTGATCCATCTAGAAACTTGGCGTAACCAAGGTTGGTGAAGGCTAGCAGCTGCTGATTGCGTCCACCGGATCAATCATCTTTCGGCGCTCCACCCTTCATGGGCTTTCATTTTTGTCCACAGTTGAAAGTGTTCATTCTTGTTTAACCTTGCGTGAAGGTCACTAGAAGCTTGTGTAGCCATACTCCAGAATGTGTTAGCATCGGGCGAAGAAACGATCAGGTTTTTACTTTGCAGTAATAAAAAGTATGCTCCGGCATATTCATGGGGTACTTTGGACTTCAGGAAGGGTCTGACATTGACTGTGACATTGGATTCTACTTCGTGCTTCTCTGCCTCAAGCATAGTAACCATGGCAACACCGGCTGCTGTCTGGACAGCCCCCTGAACAGTGGCCTTGTGCTCTTTGCACATCTTCAGCACATTTGATGTCTCCACCTTTGTAAACTCTACGGGTATCATCTTTGTTCTTGGTTGAATGTGCGGATTTCGTTGGATTTCCACTCCATATTTGCTGGTAAAGGCATTGCCTCCATACATTCTTCTCATCATAAATCCAGAGATTCCAGGTATCAAACACAACATTTCCAACACAAGTTGGAGAACATGGTGGTACCATTTACCTTGGATTACTTCATCCATGTATAGATCGAGTGGCGGCAGCATACTCATGGATGCCACTTTTGGTTCTTCGTTGTTGAGTAATTTACCTACAAATTTCATGAACAGTGCAAACATTCTAGCATAAGATGGTCCATCTGTTACAATGTGATGAAATGCAAATACACAGATGCACTCATGAGGGTATGATGTTATTCCTGGCATGTCTTCCTCTATAACTGGCTCATACCTAACATTGGGCAGGAATGATACCCTCCAAAGGGGACCATCATCTCCATCAAATTTCTCCAACAAGCTGTCCTCCATCACAGTCCTCCAGTCAGTGGTGTCAAGTTCTCGCATATCCACATGACCATTGGCCATTTTCTGCAGATGGTAATCTCCATTTTGGGCCTTTTTAGTGCACATGCGCAGCATGGGATGTCTCTTCAATGCAGCTCCATTGCCTTTTTCACCACCGGACCTGTGATTGGCTTCTTAAAACCAGAGAGCTGGCGAGAATAAGGTATCCATCTGTGTCATGACCGTGTTTTAACCAGTTCTCCATAATACCAAGGGGACGTCCGTGATCGTGCAAATACTGTGTGTAAAAGGCTGATTTCTTGGCTAAAATAAAGGACAAAGCTAAAATAAACGCTTGGAGTCTGGGACCCTGCTTTGTACGGGTTACAGGCTAATTGATTAGCGTGACTGACGACTTCAATTGCTGTCACTTCTTATGGCGCTACAATCTGTACAACAACAAAAACACGCCCACGTGAAGGAATATTGGTAGTATTGAAAAGGCTGAAAGTGATACCCTCGCTACGAACTGTAATCTGGGTCGGTCGCATACATTGAGCTCGCCCAAAGGAGAAAAGGTTAATACAGTGAACACAAATCGATAAAGCCACATTAAAATTATCATCTAAACTTCTTCAAAGTGATGTCTCCTTATCAAATTTCAGGGAAGTCCCATACTCTCCTGCTATCTTTTCTTTTTTCTTTTTTCTTTATTTCTTTGGGTCCAATGTCAAACACAGGACACCTGGGAACTAATAGAGGGTCACGAAATCTTATACTAGCCCGTCACGTATTTCGTAGCATATTTTTAACGGAAAAAGAATCGTTTATATAGTCTTAATATACATTTTTTTTACATGTTAAAATATAGAGTTATTACAAAGGGCTGAGTGTACGTTTTCATCTTGTTCTTCGTCGTCTTCGTTTACAAGACAATTGAAGGTCTGTCATGATTTATAGCTTCAGTTAGGCTTACATAAAAAATGCATGTTCGTGAGACTTGAAATTATTTGTACTCTGCTCCTCAACTTCTGTGCCATTAACTTACTTCACTGCCTGAGCAGTGGGTTTGATCAAGTAACAGTGAAATACAACATTGTATTTTCTTTTCTATGAACTGACTTAAAAATTATGTATCGTAATTTTCATACTCAGTCGAAGTCTGCTTTACCGACACCTCGTTGCTTTACACGTACACGATGCGGTTTTTCAGAGATCCATGCTCCTTAGACATATATTCTCCAAACTCAACCCGCGGAACGCTGACATCCACTTTTAAATGGAGCTTTTTCGCCAGAGCGGAGCGCACTGCAAGATGTGGACTCCGAAATCACAGCCAAATAAAGAGAGTTGGATAGTGGAGTGATCTTGATCAAGTCGGTAAGAACTTAGCGGAGTAAAGCAAACATACCTTCGTATTTTGAGCCCTGATCCGTGTTTAAAATTACGCTTCTTTTGACGCCGATCACTAATGCACGAAACAACTCACGGATATTGTTCGCGCCAAAACTGAACATATTGAACACGTGATCAGTGTGTCACGCAATGACCCTTGTAATCGCTTGGAACTGGTGGTTGATGTTTTGTAATTTCAAGTTAACCGTTTCGTCGTCGTTAAAATTACGTTGCACCCGTCTCGAAGACCCGTCTGAACAGATATTATATTGTGACTGATATTGTGTTATTATGCAGGCACTGTGACATGTACAATATCAGCCTCTCTTTGGGACAGTATCACGCAATCGCAGACTGGTCATGCATCGTTGGATTTCTTCATCAATACTAGAAAGAAAATTGTTTCTTAATACTAACAACACAAAAAGAGAAAGCTACCAGGTTGTGAAACAAACAAATATAAAAGTTGCTTTCAAACTAAAACCCGGTAACGTGTTTTTCTTATTAGAGCCGAGTTAAGCACACTATCGATCGCCATATTAGTGACAAATCTTTCCCGCCCTCACTTCCTCGCGCACTTTTTTTCGATCATCGATTATCTTTAAATAATCTTTCAGTTACAATGAATCAAATAACACAGACTCACTTACAACCTTACAACTGTTGTAAAACTACCGCAAAAATAGACTGAAAACCTGCATGACAAATTTCTAAATTACTGCAGCTTTAATTATTACAAGCTTAATAAAATAAATATATCTTTGTATTAGACATTTTAGTGTGTAGTATCGCTGTATATTTTTACGAGTCATGCAGTATTTTGGCGAGCCCGAAGGGCGAG